>OCSG01000185.1_pt1 | contig 68111 bp, 78 predicted proteins | sample 1538831 | NCBI WGS metagenome assembly OCSG01 (sample SAMN04571729, study PRJEB22368) | human gut metagenome | biome: human gut; material: stool | host: Homo sapiens | place: Luxembourg | collected 2012-09-20 | reverse complement strand
TCACACCTGAGGATAAAGCTGAGTTCGACAAGATTTGTATGGACAAACTGCATCGGGAAATTGGAAGAATTGAAGCATCAGGAGGACGAAAATGACAGATATTGACTATGACAAATTGTCCAGCATGGTGGCCGACAAACTCTCAAGTCAGATCGCCGAAAAGCTGATTCAGAAAACAACCAAGCTCACACTCTCCCGTCCAGAAGTAGAAATCCGAATTGGCTTTGCTCCTGGATCGTCAGCCGCTCGTGAGGTAATGAAAGATCCCAAATTTCCCAAGCCGGACGCATTCTCCGAGAACGGGCGTGACCGTTGGTACACAAAAGATGTGGATGATTATATGGAAAGCAAAAGACACGCCCGAGCCAAGCTCGCTATTTCAGCCGCTTAGCAATTTCTTCAGCGCTCGCTCTGTAATATCTTTGGAGCATCTTTAAATCTTTGTGCCCCGTTTGTCTTGCAAGCGCCAGGACATCAAGACGGGGCGCCCCTGTTTCTGGATCAGGGCTGGCGGCCCAAGTCGCAAACGTTGCGCGGCCGTCATGAAAATTCAGACCCTCTTTTATTAGTCGGCTTTGAGAATCGTACTCAGGACCAAGACCGGCTCTGTCTCTCACTTTTCGGAATAGCGTATCCCTGTTGTGATCGTTAAGTCCGCCAAATATCCGTGGTTCATACTCGAGCTCCATAACTAATTTAAGGATCTCACGAGCTCGTTCTGATAACGCCACGTCCCTCCTAGACAATGTTTTAGTAGCCTCAGCTGGTACATGCAGCACATTGTCATCAATCCAAGAATATTCAATCTTCAATAATTCACCAGCTCTCATTCCTGTTTGACAACTAAACAAGAAAGCAGCCACGGCCAACTGCATTTTGTTCTTTGGCACGGTCTGGCCGTCCCATCCGCAAGCCTGCAAAAGTTTCTGTATATCCTCGTCTGAGGCCACGCGCTCGCGATGTTCTGGCTCCCGTGGTTTCTCTACACCTCGGCATGGATTTACGTCCGTGAGTTCGTTTTTAATAGCGAATTGGAAAACGTCGGAGAGAATGGTCAGCTCTCTATTAACTGTGGACGGGAGCACATTCGTGTCTCTGTTTTTAGCGCGCTCGTTTAGGCGGCGCTCAATGTAGTTCTCAATCGTCCGCTTTGTGAAAGTTGATAGAGCTTTAGTCCCCAGTTTGTCACGCTGGAGCCTTCTCAGTCGGATCTCTTCTGTACGTTTGGAGCGTTTCTGGGAAGTGACTTCGCTGATGTATTCGTCAATCAGCGCGGCCAGAGTGATTGATGAAGAGCGTTCTTCTGCGCTAATGTCTAACTCAGCCGCAAAGCGTTTTGCCTCAGAACGTGTTTTAAATGTTTTTGAGAATCGCTGTTTATTTCCGTCCGCCTGAAGTCTGTATCCGTAAACTTCATACGTACCGCAAGGAGTTTTTCTTATTCCTGCCATATCAGCCTCGAGAATTTCCGTTAGCGTTTCCGTTAAATTTCCGTTATCTAAACCTGAATATAACGAGATATGCCAAAACGGACAACAAAAAATCCCGCAAAACCGAGGCTTGACGGGATATGACAAGTAGGTCTGGTGCCCGGGACTGGACTCGAACCAGCACGCCCGTGAAGGCGCTAGCACCTGAAGCTAGTGCGTCTACCAATTTCGCCACCCGGGCAACAGAGAAATGAAATTTTACCTATAAGATTCGATTTTTGCAAACACCTATATAGACTCTATTTGTAATAAATTATTTCAAATGAGCTTCGATTTCAATTTATCGGTCCCGGAGAATGCGAAGGGCAAAAAGAAAACCTCGCGAATCTGCGAGGTCTCAGGAATAAATCTGGTGCCCGGGAATGGATTCGAACCAGCACGCCCGCGAAGAGTGCGTCTACCAATTTCGCCACCCGGGCACAGTAAGCCGCAAAATTATTTATCCTCAAGGCAAACGGTTTTCAAGGCCCTGTCACACCATCATTATTCGGGTTTTCTTTTTCCCTCTACTTTGGCTACCAGCTGTCCGAGGCGCATTGTGTCGTACTCTTCGAACGGCTGGTGAATCCAAGGATTATCTCCGAGATATTCGACATAGTAGTCAGGTTCAACCTGAGAGCAGCCTTTCCACCACAAAACAGCAGTGCGAACTTCGGTCACGCCCGGATAGTTGTTCTGAAGGTGCTCAACAACCTTCTTCAAAGTCAGTCCGGAATCGACCAAGTCGTCGACCAATAGCACTCTTCCTTTGAGAGAGTCAGGACGGCTGGAAGCAATGTACTTACCGATGTCCAAACTTCCCTGAATCGTGCCGGCAGCTTCTCTATAGGAGCTGGTCGACAAAATGTTCAGCGGCATATCGAAAATTCTAGAGAGGATGTCTCCGGGGCGAAGGCCGCCTCGAGCTAAGCAAAGCAAAGAATCAAACTTCCAGCCGCTGTCATAGACATTAAAAGCCAGAGTCTCAATAAGGCGGCGATATTCTTCCCAAGAAACGTGAAGATCTTTCATTCCTATTCCTAATTATTCAAACGGGTTATGAAGCAAAATTGTCTGAGCACGATCCGGGCCGGTAGAAACAACTGCGATCGGGCAGCCGGCAACTTCGGACAGACGAGTTAAATACTTCTGAGCGTTAACGGGCAAATCTTCCCACTTTGTAATACCAAAAGTCGGTTCTTTCCAGCCGGGGAAGTCTTCGTAAATGACTTTGCACTGAGCAACTTCTTCAGCGCCGACAGGCATGATGTCGATCCTTTCGCCCTTGTATTCGTAGCCGACGCCCAAACGAACGGTTTCAAAGCCATCCAAAACGTCGAGCTTCATCACAGCCAGACCGCTTAAGCCGTTCCATTCAACAGCGCGGCGAAGAGCAGCACCGTCGAACCAGCCGCAGCGGCGGGGACGACCGGTCACTGCACCGAATTCATTTCCTTTCTTAGCAATGGTCTTGCCGACTTCATCAAAGAGTTCGGTCGGGAAAGGACCTGAACCGACGCGTGTGCAGTAAGCCTTCGTGATACCAAGGATGTAATTGAGTTTCTGAGGGCCGACACCGGATCCGGGGCTGGCAAAGCCTGCAACGGTGTTGCTGGAAGTGACGAACGGATAAGTTCCGTGGTCGATGTCGAGCATGGTTCCCTGAGCTCCTTCGTACAGGAACTGTTCGCCTTCCTTCATCTTAGTGTTGAGAATGTGAGAAATGTCGCGAATCTTCGGAACAATTCTCGGAGCCATTGCCAGCGTATCTTCGATCATCTTTTCGACGTCGACAGGTTCGCTGTTGTAATAGTTCGCCAGCAGGAAGTTGATGAGCTTGCAGTTTTCACGAACTTTTTCTGCAAAGACTTTCGGTTCTGCCAAGTCTCTGACATGGACAGCGCGGCGAGCGATCTTGTCTTCGTAGGCCGGCCCGATGCCACGGCCGGTCGTACCGATTTTCTTATCGCCTAAGGCGTTTTCACGAGCGTGGTCGAGCGCGATGTGGTACGGGAGAACCAGCGGACACTGACCGGAGACAAAAATACGATCTTCGGCATCCATTCCGTGAGCCTTCAGGTCGTCGATTTCCTTCAGCATTGCTTCGGGGCTAACAACTGCACCGTTACCGATGTAGCACTTGACGTGAGGATGCATAACACCGGAGGGGATCAAACGAAGAACCGTTTTCTGGCCGTTGATCACGAGTGTGTGGCCTGCATTGTGGCCGCCGTTGAAACGGACAACGCCTTGTACACTTTCGGTGAGCCAGTCAACGATCTTGCCTTTGCCTTCGTCGCCCCACTGAGCGCCGACAACGACTACATTTTTACTCATTTCATCCTCTTAAAAAATTAACGGTTCGACGTACGGGCCGCTACCGTCCAAACACCATTGATACAAACTAATTCTTCATCCAAGCGGAAAGATTCTTCCAGCGAAGCAACATTGTCTTCAGGCAGTTTTTCAATCACGATGTCGCCGTTTTCGCGAAGTTCACGAATGCGGGACTGCAGGGCGGCATCGTCCAGCCTGTTGGGCGCCAAGATCGCATAAGGACGCTTTGTGTCCATCACGGCGATAATCTCGCGCAGGTATAACGTAAAACCGACCGCGGGACGTTTGCGTCCGAAACGCTCACCGATATCATCGTAACGACCGCCGCGCAGAATCGGCTGATAACGGCCGGGAATATTGACGCTGAAAGTCACGCCGGTGTGATAGTTGTAACCGGCAACGTCAGCGAAATCATAGCTGACGATATCTGCGCCGGATTCACGACCGAGTCTGCGGACGCTTTCCAGAATTTCCGGAATTTCCGGATAATCGGAAAATTCTTCGATAACTTGATTGAGAACGTCTTCCGAACCGAAGAGCATCGTCAGGCGAATTAAATCATCAACGGTTTTCTCTTTAAGAACACCTCTGAGCTCCTCAAGTGCAGAGCGGTCCTTATGACTCAAAGCAAAGAGAATTTGGTCCTGAACAACTTCACTTACAGGATCACTGTCCAGAATTGCCTTGACCACACCGGTGTGGCCTAAATCTAAGAAAATATTTTCAAGACCGAATTGACGCAGAGACTCAATTCCCAAACAGATCACTTCACGTTCGCTTTCCACACTGGAAGAGCCGAACATTTCAACACCGGCCAAGTACGGCTGGCGCGAAGCAAGAGGATGCAGAGGACGTGCATGGAGAACGCTTCCAACATAGCAGAGGCGGGATACACCCGAACGATTGAGAATGTGAGCATCGATTCGAGCAACCTGCGGCGTCATATCGGCGCGGATGCCCATCGTCTTTCCAGTTACCTGGTCGACGATTTTAAAAGTTCTGAGATCCAGATCTCCGCCCGTTCCTGTCAGAAGAGAGTCAACGTACTCCACCAGAGGAGGACGGACGACTTCAAAACCGTGGCTTGTCACCAGTTTTAGGAAAGAACTTCTAAGATGCTCTATGGCCCTCGCCTCTCGTGGAAGCATATCCGCGATATTTTCAGGTAGCAGCCATACTGACATAAAGATCCTTTCTAAAAAAGCAATGAACCGGCCCAAACGAGCACCAGCCCTAAGACTACACTTTCTAACCCGATATAACGGATTTTCTCGCTAGGAAATCGTGAGATAAATCTCACGGCGCGCTTCCATAAATCAGGAGCCAACATAGGTAAAAGGCCTTCAAGTACAAAGCAGAAACCCAGTACGTACAAGAAGGCCTTCATGATTTAGATCACAAAAAATTTATGGTTGTTTATTGGCTTGAGCTTCACCGCGGGAATTCTTGAGATAGTCGAAGAATTCGCTGCTCGGATCCACCACCATCATGTCCTGAGGTTTATTGAAGGACTGGCGATAAGCATCCAGTGAACGGTAGAACTTCGCAAACTCCGGATCTTTGCTAAATGCTTTGGCGTAAAGTTCGTTAGCTTGAGCGTCGCCGGAACCTTTAATGTTCTGAGCGTCACGATAAGCTTCGGCCAAAACAACGGTTCTTTGACGATCGGCGTCAGCCTTGATCTTTTCGGCTTCAGCAGCACCCTTGGAGCGTTCTTCGCTGGCAACGCGCTTACGTTCGGCTTCCATGCGGCGATAGACAGACTCAGAAATTTCCGGTGTGAAATCAACTCGCTTGAGTCGGACGTCAACAACTTCAATACCTAAGTCGGAAACGCGCTTCTGGAGCGCTTCAGAGATTTCTGCCATTGCACGTGCTCTGTCGCTGGACGTGATGTCGTTTACCGTGCGGCGGTTTACAACCTGGTTGAGCACGTCACGAAGCAGCGCAGACATACGGTCGTCCGCAGCGCGCTCGCTGCCCTGGAAGGAAACCCAGTAGCGGCGCGGATCATTGATACGCCACTTGACATAGGAATCAATCATCAGGTTCTTCTTCTCGCTGGTTTGAACCAAGTCCGCTGCGGGCGTGTCGATTGTGAGAATACGTTTGTCCAAATAGACAACATTCTGAAGCGGTGACGGCAGTTTGACATGCAGACCCGGTGTAGAAACAACGCTCTTTAATTCACCGAGCATGAAGACTAAGGCGTACTCACGCTCGTTGACCGTGTAAAGGCAGGTTCTCGCGAGCAAGGCGCCAAAAAGAATAACAATAACTAAGGAAAGTAATTTTTTCATCTTTCTGTCCTTATCTCAAAGTGCGGGATAAAAGACGGGAAGTAGGCTGACTCGCGTCCGGTGTTAAAGGCGGCTGATCTCCGCCGGGCAGATTATGCGTCTGCTGGGCAGATGAAGCAGGAACGTTCGGCTGCACAGGTGCGGCCGCAGCTGCAGGCGCCGGTGCCGGAGCAGCTCGTTTAGCCAACTGATCCAACGGCAGGTACAACAGGTTATTGGAAGACTTATTGTCAACCATTACCTTGGTCGTGTTGTTGAAGATCTGCTGCATGGTGTCCACGTACATACGGTCGCGGGTCACCTTCGGAGCTTTCTCATACTGTGCGTAGACCTGATTGAAGCGGTTTGCGTCACCTTCGGCTTGAGAGACAACACGAGACTTGTAAGCTTCAGCCTCCTGACGAAGTCGTTCTGCCAGACCGCGGGCCTTAGGCACAACATCGTTGGCGTAAGCCTCTCCTTCATTAATCTGGCGTTCTCGGTCCTGACCGGCCTTAACGGCATCATTGAAAGCGGCCTGAACTTGTTCAGGCGGCTGAGCATTCTGAATGGCGACGGACAGAACCTGAATACCTGAGTGGTAGCGGTCCAGCATTTCCTGCATCAGCTTTTTAACTTCTTCTGCAATTTCCTGCTTGGACTCGAACAAAACGCTGTCCATCTTCTTGCGGCCGACCACTTCGCGCATGGCGGACTCGGCAGTCTGAACAACTGCACCCATCGGATCGCGGGTGCGGAACAAGAACTCTTCAGCGCCGTTGCCCTGCTTAATTCGATACTGAACATTGAACATCACGTCAACAATGTTCTCGTCGTCGGTCAGCATGAGCGCTTCTTTAAGACGCTGTGTACCGCCTCTCAAACCGATTTCAGCCTTACGGACGGAAGAAACGTCGACCAAAGCAACGTCCTGAATCGGATAAGGCAGGTGCCAGCGGAAACCGGCGTTGGTACTTTCGGTGTAGCGGCCGAAAGTCGTCACGACGCCGTTCTGACCTTCCGGAACAATGTAGAAACCGGAAGCGAGCCAAGCGGCCAAAGCGATAACAATGGCGGAAACAGCCATTCCGCCGGAGAATGAAGACGGAACTTTAAACTGCGGGAAAGAGTTTCCGCCGCCGTTTCCATTGCCGCCGCCATTGCCGAACGAATTCTGCTGATTTTTGAATTCGTGGTCTTTGCGCAACGGGGGTTCGTCGAAGTCGTAGTCTTCGTTTTTCTGATTTTGTGTCTGAGAAGAAGCTGACGGCTCTTCTTTCTGAGCATTGCGATTTTGATTGCCTTTGGTGCCCAACATCGAGTTCAGACGATCGTTGAACTGTTTCCAAAGCTCTTCTAAATCTCCGTCATTGTTGTTCTGAGCAAAGCGTCCGGGCATTTCGTTTTTGCTCGGTTCAGCTTTTCTCGGTTCTTCATCAGTCTCTTTGGGAGGCTCTTTGATTTCGTTTTCTTTCTGGGAGGAATCATCCTCCGAGCCTTTTCGGCCCCAACGGGGGTCATTAAGCGACATTGTCGAATATTTCCTTAAAAATCACAGGACATAGGGAACTTGTCCGAGTGAGTTAGACAAGAGAGCAGAGAATTTTAGCACTTGAAAAATAATAATATTTTTAAGATTAAAGACTTATTACATTTAACAAAGAGCTAATCGCGGCCGATCTTTTTCAAAGAAGGCCCCGAAGGAATTACCGCTCAAATTCAGCGAGCCAGTCCTCATTATCGGGAGCCTCTTGGGGCTCTTCCGGCTCTTTTTCTGCTATTTGACGAATGGCGTCTTTGAGAAGATCGATGCCCTCACCGTTTGCGGCGCTGATACCGACAGCTTTCGGCGTTCCGTCCTCGGCACAAGTGATAAACGGACTCCTGCCTTCCAGGTCGATCTTATTGAAAACCAGCAGCTGCGGAATATCTTTAGCGCCGATTTCTTCTAAGACTTTATTGACTTCCGTCATCTGTTCTTCTCTGGCCGGCGTCGAGGAGTCGACGACATGGAGCAGAAGGTCTGCCTGGGCCGCTTCGTCCAGTGTCGATTTAAAAGCCTCGATCAGCTGGTGCGGCAATCCGCGGATAAAGCCCACGGTGTCACTTAAGACGACTTCCACATCTCCGCCGACAAAGCATCTGCGGGCGGTCGTATCCAACGTTGCAAACAACTGGTCGGCCGCGTAAACACCGCCTCGAGTCAGACGATTAAAGAGCGTTGACTTACCAGCATTGGTATAGCCGACCAGTGCGACAGTCAGCACCTCGCCTCTTTGACGAGATTTGCGCTGAGTATTGCGTTGGCGCTCAAGTTTCTTAAGCTGTTCTCTTAACGCTTTGACGCGCGTCGCGATCATTCGACGGTCAAGTTCGATCTGCTTTTCACCAGGACCGCCGGTCTTGGACAAACCGCCTCTCTGGCGTTCCAAGTGCGTCCAGCCTCTGACCAAACGTGTCGACAAGTGAGTCAGTCGAGCAAGTTCGACCTGCAGGCGGCCTTCTCTGGTCTTTGCCCTTTGGCGGAAAATTTCCAGAATCAGATTGGTCCGATCAAGGACTTCAATTCCGACGGCTTTTTCGATGTTGCGCTGCTGCGCGGGAGATAAAGCGGCATCAAAAATCAGCGCCTTTGCCCCGTTAGCAAGCGCTTCACTTTTAATTTCTTCGATTTTGCCGCTTCCGAGGAAAGTTTTAGGGTCCGGACGATCGCGTTTTGCTTCAGTCAGACCTGCAACTTGGAAGCCGCAGGATGTCGCTAATTCTGATAATTCAAGTGCCGCGTCTCGATGAATTTCGCGGCCCACAATGACAGAGACGAGCCACACCTTTCCGGGTGTCTCGTCTCCCTTTTGATATTGATAATCCACTATACGGTTTCTGCTTCTTCAGTTCCCTGCTGTTCATTGCCCAGCGGTACGGCGCGAGCCGGAACAACAGTGCTAATAGCGTGTTTATAAACCATCTGAGTTACGGTGTTGCGAAGCAGAACGACATACTGGTCGAAAGATTCGATCTGTCCCTGCAGTTTGATACCGTTCACCAAATAGATGGAAACAGGGATACGTCCCTTACGAAGACTGTTTAAGAATGGGTCTTGTAACAATTGCCCTTTTGTCATTGTTTTTCTCCAAACGGAAATTTCCGCTCATAAATCTGAATAAATTCTAGCTGCGGCACACCGAAATTGTTCTTTGTATTAATCATTTTGGGCGCACATTTAATTCTTCTGCACTTCTATGATCGAAGGACTCTTGTTGGGCGACAACCCCCTTGTGGAGCTGTGTTTCCGCAGCAGATTCTCTTACTACAGTAACTATTTTAGCTGTAAATGCCGTCAGGAAAGATCATTGTTAATGCTTATTTGAGGCACAGAACGGGCAGCGTCCTTCAATCGCGGCTCCTTATAAAAATTCCCGCACTCGGCGGGAATTCTTCGATTAGGCCTTTTGGGCGTAGGGATTCTTGTTCGTTCTAAATTCGATTCGGAGCGGTGTGCCCTCGAGTTTGAATTTATCTCTGAACCAGCCTTCCAGATATCGACGGTAGCTTTCCGGAACATCCTGAAGCGCGTTTCCGTGAACCACGATAACGGGAGGATTCTGACCGCCCTGGTGTGCATATCTCATCTTCGGACGTCCTCCGCCGGCTCTCGGCGGCAGCTGACGAGTCGTGGCTTCGATCAAAGCGCGTGTCAGCTTCGGTGTAGAGAGCTTCATAAACGCAGCGGTATGGGCATCGTTGACTGCGTTGAGCAGGTGATGCAGACCGCGTTTTTCCAACGCGGAGATATAAACAATCTTGGCCCAGCGCAGGAAGTGCAGCTTGCGTTCAAGTTCTTCCTTCACGCGGCGTCTTTCGTAATCGTCCAAGCTGTCCCACTTGTTGACACCGACCACCAAGGCACGACCGCTTTCGAGAATGTAGCCCGCAATGTTGGCATCCTGTTCGGCAATACCGGCGTGCGCATCGAGAAGAAGCACAACCACGTTGGAGCTTTCGATTGCCTGAAGCGTTTTAATCACAGAGAACTTTTCGATTGCCTCAAACACTTTGCCTTTACGGCGAAGGCCGGCGGTATCGATCAGGGTGTAATCACGATCTTTATATTGGAACTCGACCTCGATCGCATCGCGAGTGGTTCCGGGCATGTCAAAAGCAATCAGACGATCTTCACCGATCAGAGCATTGATCAGCGTGCTCTTGCCTGCGTTCGGACGGCCCGCAATGGCAACTTTAATCTTATGTTTGAAATCCTCTTCCTCATCGATTTCCTTTTCGGTCGGGAAAGGTTCCAAAACAAGGTCCATCAAGGCTTTGACCCCTTCGCCGTGGGCGGCGGAGATGGTGTAAGGCTCGCCCAAGGCCAGTTCATAGAACTCGGCCTTAGCCGTTTCCGTTAAACCTTCGGCCTTATTGACGACGAGATAGGTCTTCTTACCGGACTCGCGCAAATTCTGGGCAATTCGCTGATCCTGCGGCGTTAAGCCGGCGCGTCCGTCCACTAAGAACAAGACGACGTCAGATTCGGTAATCGCCAACTGCGCCTGTCCGGTCATCTCTTTGACGATGCCTTCGGTGCGGATCGGTTCAAAACCGCCCGTATCGATGACTAAGTAAGGTTTATCGCCGATACGACCGTCGCCGTAATGACGATCTCGGGTCAGACCCGGGAAGTCTGCCACTAAAGCGTCTCTCGAACGCGTCAGGCGATTAAACAAGGTCGACTTTCCGACATTCGGACGACCAACAAGCGCAATGACTGGAACCATAATTCTTATCTATTCGACAAATAAGCAACGTCGCCTTTACTGGTTTGGAAAATAGCGCCTGCACTAAAAGGCTGTGCCTGCGTTACGATCGGACCGCTCAAACGAACACGCGCCATTTCTTCACCGGTTCTCGGCGAAAGGAAATGAACATAACCGTCTTCATCACCGACAGCCACGGCGCCCGGGAATACGACCGGCGCGGAAAGTCCGCGGTAGAGCATGGTCTTATTGGACCAGCGCTGTTCTCCGCTTTCGCGGTAGAAGGCCTGGACTTCTCCGTTGACGCTGACGGCATAAACGTTGTCTTCGTCAATGGCAGGACCTGCGACGGCATCAATCTTTTGCGTCCATCTCGTCTGTCCGTTGGTGCTGTCCACACAAGTTACAGCGCCCTGGAAGGCTGCGGCGCAAACTAAGTTGTCGCTGAAGGCCGGCGCCCCGACAACGTCAACCAAACGTTCGACTTCGGTCACGCCTTTCGCTTGGGCGACTTGGAATTCAAACATCGGTTTTCCGGAGGCAATATCCAAAATCACGATATGGCCGTTCGGCTGTCCGACTAACAAAAAGTTATCATGAGCCAGCATTCTTGTGGGTAAACGGACCGTCAAAGCGGGCTGACTTCTCTGATAAGTCCACTGCAGTTCGCCGGAGGAAGCTTCAAAAGCAGAGACTCGGGTATCCATCGTGCGGGCGATCACTAGGCCGTGAGAAACCACGGGAGGAGAAGCCAGCTCCGTTGTCAGTTTCTTTTCCCAGCTGACCTTGCCTTCGGCATCCACAACTTCCAGATTGCCGTCCCAAAGACCGACAGCTGTAACGTAGCCGTCAGAGCCGACACCCCCGGTAATCGGGCTGTTAAAAGAAACGGACCATTCGGTTTCACCAGTCCTGGCATTTAAACGAGTCAGCGTCTTTCCGCCGGCTGCAAACACCATATCGTCATATACCGCGGGAACTAAGAAGCCTTCGGCAGAGGAAAGTCCTTTGGACCAAACCTCGGTGACTTCCATGCTCGGTGTAAATTTCACCAGCGGCATGGGTTCATGTTTAGGACTGGAACAAGCCGAAAGCAGAACTGCTGCAGCGACTGCGGCCGCAATCTTGAGTTTTGTACTCATGAATTATTCCTTGGGTAAAGAATTTAATTTGATTTCGATGACGCCGACCAGCGGATTGGTCATAGGCGCATGACGCAAGGCGTCTTCCCAGCTTTTACGAGCAGCGGCAACATCGCCTTTGGCGAGATAGAGGTCGCCCATACGGTCATAAACAGGAACTTCTTCGCCTTTAGCGTCTTTAACTGCATTGAGAACAGTCAGGCCCTGATCATATTTGCCTTCATCAAGATAAACACCAGCCAGACGGACAGAAGCGAGCGGCTTGAGTTCGGGATACTTGTCGGAATCAACGATCCACTTGAGTGCTTTTTCTGCTTCGGCATACTTACCGGCGGTTTCCGCATTATGCGCAGCAAGCAGAGCCCCCATTCCGGCGTACGTCGTCGAAGCATAGCTTTCGTGCAGACGGCCGGCGATTGCCTGAACGCGAGCCTCATCCTTCATATTGCTTGCCTGAATCATCTGTGCGTACAGAACACCGGCATCCGTCGATTCTTTCATCTGATACCAGCGCCAGCCCTGAAAACCGGCGGCGCATAAGCAGGCGACCGTCACGACGGTCAAAATTAAGTTACCCCATTTCTCCCACCAAGCCTTAATCTCGGCAAGGGACTCTTGTTCTTCTAAGTCATAGGCCATGTAATGTATCTCCCGGTCTATTTAAAGGTTCTAAATTCAATTTCTAAAAAAAGAAGTAAACGTAAGGGGACGCCGGTTCCCTCTTCTTTTTAAACGTGCTGGCCGAGTAACGAGACCGCTTCGTCGATCGTAAGCGTCTTCTGTTCACCGTAACCTTCAAGGTTTTCACGAAGTGCTTTGAGGCCGACCTTTCCGGCCGCCGCTTCGTCGGCTCCGATCACCAATGCATAAAGAGCTCCTGAAGCATCGGCGCGCTTCATCTGGTTGCCGAACTTCATGCTGCCGCTGTGGATGATCGTCGCGATATCAGCATCTCTGAGTCTTTCAGCTGCAGACAGTGCGTTAAGGTAAAGCGCCTTGTCCCAAACGACGTAAACGTCGCATTCTCTGGATTCGGGCTTAACGCCGCATTCCTTCATGAGTTCAAGCACGCGTTCAATGCCCATGGCAAAACCGCAGGCCGGAGCATCGCGTCCGCCCAGCATTCCGATGAGCGGGTCGTAGCGGCCGCCCCCGCAGATTGTGCCCTGAGCACCGAGTTTATCGGTCACCCATTCAAAGACCGTGAGGTTGTAATAGTCCAAACCGCGGACCAGTCTCGGATTGACAACATAGTCGATACCTTCGGCTTTCAAAATTGCTTCCAGGTCTACAAGGAACTGTTTAGATTCTTCGCCTAAGGAGTCATAGAGCTTCGGCGCATTATTGACCAAGTCCTGCATGTCGGGGTTCTTGGTGTCGAGAATGCGCAGCGGGTTGGAATAAAGACGACGAGAAGCGTCTTCGTCCAGAATATCTTTGTGAGCCTCGAAGTATTGGATCAATACTTCTCTATAGGCTTTGCGGTCTTCAAGCTGGCCTAAGCAGTTGAGTTCAAGGCGAACCGGAGCAATTCCGAGGCGCTTCCAGAGGCGGTTAAGCATCAGCAGCTGTTCGGCATCCGTATCCGGGCCTTTGAAACCCATGGCTTCCATGCCGAACTGATGGAACTGACGATAACGTCCTCTCTGGGGGCGTTCGTGACGGAACATCGGGCCCATGTACCAAAGACGCTTCGGTCCTTCATAAAGAAGATTGTGTTCAATACAGGCACGTACGACAGAGGCCGTGTTTTCCGGACGCAGAGAAAGCTCGTCGCCGTTTAAGGAATCGACGAAGGAATACATTTCCTTTTCAACGATATCAGTCACTTCGCCGATACCGCGTTTAAACAGACGAGTCTGTTCGACGATCGGAGTACGAATGTGCTGATAACCGTAAAGTTTCGCCAGAGAGGAAGCTTCTTTTTCAAAGAAGTGCCAAAGAGGGGCATCTTCCGGCAGCATGTCGCTCATGCCGCGAATTGCCTGAATCTTTTCAATCGCCATTATTGTTCCTTAGCATTTTGGTAATTTTTCTGAACGTACTCTTCGATGAGCGAATGGAATTCTTCGCTCATCTTCGGCCCTTTCAAAGACCCCCATTTCTTACCGTCGATAAAGACGGGAGAAACCGGCGCCTCGCCTGAGCCCGGCAGAGAAATACCGATGTTTGCATGACGGCTCTCTCCGGGGCCGTTCACGACACAGCCCATCACCGCCACATTCATGTTTTCAACACCCGGATTATGCTTGCGCCAATCCGGCATTCTCAACTTAATAAAATCCTGAGTTTCCTTTGCCAGCTCCTGGAAGAGGCAGCTGGTCGTGCGTCCGCAGCCCGGGCAGGAAACAACCTGAGGCGTGAAGTTCCTCATCCCGAGAGCCTGCAGGATCTCGCACGCAAGTTCGACTTCCGCTGTACGAGACTGGCCCGGTTCCGGTGTCAGCGAAACACGGATCGTATCTCCGATATTTTCCAGCAGGAGCACGGAGAGTGCAGCGGTCGTAGAAACCGTACCTTTAAGTCCCATTCCGGCCTCGGTCAAACCGAGATGCAGAGGATAAGCACAGCGAGCCTCGAGCTCACGGTAAACGGCGATCAAATCCTTGACGCCGCTCACTTTCGCGGAAATAGCTACCTGAGAGGGCTTCATACCGAGCTCAACAGCTCGATCCGCATTTTCAACCGCGCTTCTTACTAAGGCCTCACGAAGTACTTCTTTTGCGTCGAGCGGATTCTCGAGCTTTTGATTTTCCGACATCATGCGGGCCAAAAGATCTTGGTCGAGCGAGCCCCAGTTGACGCCGATTCGAACGGGCTTGTCATACTTCTTCGCGAGCTCAATCATTGTGCGGAAATTTTCTTCCTGCTTGTCGCCTTTTCCGACGTTGCCGGGATTGATTCGATACTTAGAAAGCGCCTCGGCGCATTCGGGATATTCGTTCAGCAGTTTGTGGCCGTTGTAATGAAAGTCGCCTACCAGCGGAACAAAGCAGCCTGCTTCATCCAGCCTCCTGCGAATTTCAGCGATCGCTTTTGCAGCTGCCGGAGTGTTGACCGTAAGACGAACAAGCTCGCTTCCTGCCTGAGCGAGCTCTAAAACTTGTTTAGTCGAGGATTCGACATCGGCCGTATCCGTGTTCGTCATGGACTGGATCACTACGGGGCGGCCGGCGCCGATCTCAACGATATTGTCCTTCCAGCGGACAATCATCGGTTCTTTTTGTGAAGAGGACATTCGTTATTTTTGAACCAAAGTAAACACGGTGGAAGTCGCGCGATTATTGATATTCAGATCAACAGGTGCGCCGTCAACTTTCACAAAGCCCTTAGCACGGTTGCCGACGGAGACTTTGAAAGGATACGGAACTTCATAATCCCGAGTTTCACCGCTCTTTAACTGAGCATTGTGAACGAGCTTCTTGTCCTGGTAAACACCGAACCAGCATTCCCCGCCTTCGGCACCGATCGTCACTTTGTACGTTCCGTTGGCGGATTTCGGAACCACGAGATCCCAGCGGCCTTCAGCTTCGTTATGAGTCAGCGTCAGCAGTTTAGACGGAGCAGCAGCTGCCGGCGCTGCAGCGGCAGCTGCCTTCTTGGCCTCTTCTGCTAAGCGCTTTTCTTCAGCAACTTTCGCTGCGGCTGCTGCCTCAGCTTCTTTTTGCAGTTTTTCTTTTAATGCGGCATCCCGATCAGCCTGTGTCTGAGCTTCTGCTGCGGCCGGAGCCGAAGCAGCGGCAGCGGGCTGAGGAGCGGGTTCAACCGTTGTGTTGGAAACCAAAACAGGAACGGCTTCAGGAGTCTTTGCAAGTTCAGAAGCCGGAGCGGCTGCCTCAGCCGGCTGTGTAGCCTCTGCCTGAGGAACTTCGGCAGCTTTTTCGGTTTTTTGACTCATGTAGTAGTTGTAGCCGATCCAACCCAATGCGATTACAACTGCTAAGAAAAGCAGTCCGGCAATAAACTTACCGACAAAGTTTTTCGGCTGAGCATCGTGATAAGGAGCGAGCTCCTGAGTCGTGCGGCGGATGAACGTACGCGGATCTTTATCGTCCGGAGCCAATGCCGCATTAAAGAGCGAAATGATCTTGGCTTCATCGACGCCTAACAAACGGGCATAGCTGCGCAGGTGGGCGCGAGCGTAAACAGGGGTCGGAAAAACTTTATAGTTGTCCGACTCCAATCCTTCGATCTGATCCGGTGAAATTCTTAGTTGAGAAGATACCTGATCAATACTCAATTCTTTATTTTCACGAGCAATACGCAACAAGCCGCCGTACGTCGTTGCTTCAGACGGCTGGTCTTTGGCTTCCAAGTTGATATTGTTCTCAGACATTTTTCTCGCCTCCTGTTGCCTTTGCCGGGCTCTTAATCTCTTTGATGATTATCTCGCGATTTGCTCTCTTTTCTGCGAGCTTAGTACGGTCTTTAATTTCCCCGGCCAACTGACCGCAGGCCGCATCGATATCGTCACCGCGGACCTTTCTCACAGTAGTGACAATACCTGCGCCGTTCAGTCGGTCGGCAAAAGCTTTAACCTCTTCGGGCTTACTGCGCTCAAGACCGGATCCCGGGAAGGGATTAAAGGGGATCAAGTTGAACTTGCAGGGAATGTCCTGAACCAAAGTAATCAGTTCTTTGGCCTGTGCGAGTGAATCATTCACGCCGCCGATGAGAATATATTCAAAGGTGATGAAATCTCTCGGGGCGTGTTCCAAATAACGCTTGCAGGCCGCGAGCAGCTGCTCGAGCGGATGCTTGCGGTTGACCGGCATGATCTTGTCTCTAAGCTCATTGTTCGGAGCATGGAGACTTACTGCCAATGCGACCGGACACTGTTCGGCAAGCTTATCCATCTGCCTGACCAGGCCGGAAGTGGAGACGGTAACGCGGCGGCGGGATAAGCCGTAGGCGTTATCGTCGAGCATCAGTTTCAGGGACGGGATGACAGCGTCCAAATTCTGGAGCGGCTCACCCATGCCCATCATGACAACATTGGAAATTACTCTTTCGTTTTCATCGGTGATACCGAGATCTTTTCTTAAAGTGTGTTCGGCATGCCAAAGCTGACCAATAATTTCCGATGCTTTCAAATTACGGTTAAAGCCCTGCTTACCCGTCGAACAAAACAGACAGTTCATTGCGCAGCCGGCCTGAGAAGAGACACAAAGCGTGCCGCGGCCGTCCTGAGGAATATAAACCATCTCAACGGCGTTACCGCTGCCGACGTCAAGCAGCCATTTACGAGTTCCGTCAGCAGCTGTTTTATCCCGAATGATTTCGGGACCCCGAATCTCAGCAACCTTCTCGAGTTTGGCTCGGAAGGACTTGGCGAGATCCGTCATTTCAGAAAAATCGCGTGCTCCGCGGCGATGAATCCAACGCTCAAGCTGTTTCGCACGGAAAGGCTTCTCTCCGAGATCTTCACAAAACTTCTTCAGCCCCTCGGCATCAAATCCAAGGAGGTTCACTTTCTGAGGCAACTTTTCTTCTGTCATGATCGGGTGTTATCCCCGCTTGCGCGGGGATATTCTTTACATCGCTAACTAAACTACATGCGCGGTCGATTAACGGCCGGCGTAGATGTCCATCTGCGGGAAGAAGAAAGCGATTTCAACGGCAGCTGTTTCAGGGCTGTCGGAGCCGTGAACAGCGTTAGCGTCGATAGACTGAGCGAAGTCGGCTCTGATGGTGCCCTTGGCAGCCTTCTTCGGGTCGGTAGCGCCCATGAGTTCACGATTCTTCATGATGGCATTTTCACCTTCGAGAACCTGAATCTGAACGGGACCGGAAACCATGAAGTCAACCAGATCTTTGAAGAAGGGGCGTTCACGGTGAACAGCGTAGAAAGCTTCGGCTTCCTGGCGGGAAAGCCACTTCATTTTGGAAGCAACAATCTTGAGGTTGTTAGATTCAAAGCGGGAGTAAATCTGACCGATAACGTTTTTGGCAACTGCATCGGGTTTAATAATCGAAAGTGTGCGTTCAATAGCCATTTCAATCTCTTAAAAACGAAAAAAGTAAAAAATAGAAATGCAGAGGATTCCGCACTTCTTTTTGTCTAAAAGACAATCGGTTGATTTTATCATGCAGGGATTAAGGACTAAGGTTTTACGAGAGGCTGAAACGCCTGATTACTTAGTTTTCCGCTGTGCAAGGTTTCCTGCAACCGGTCAAGGTGCAGGCGTATTCGAAGGTTTGAAACGGTAGGTCAGGCCGAGCAGGATCAAGTTAATCACAGCTACCACGATGAACGTCTCCAAACCGGAAGAAACAAGTTCTGTGGCGCGATCCTGCCAGATCATTTTCGGAACTTCAATAAAAACTACGGCGGTAAATGCGACCGGAAGAATGATCGCGAAGCGAAGTGCTTTGAGGGTCACGAGTTTGCTTTCGACATAGAAGCTTCTGGCAAACCAAATCGAGGGAAGGATAAAAAGCAGATAGATCGCGACAGAAGCTTTGACAAATGTGTAGGCGTGGATCATCAGTCCTCCGTTTACCGAAGCGATATCGTGCACTACCCAAACCAAGAAAGCCAGCATGCCCGGTTCAAACAGCATGATTAAAGACAAAATCAGCACAGCAGAAACCGGAAGTCTCGGACGATGGATCTTTAACTGCCGCGCCAGCCATAATGAGCAAAACAGCATCACAGTTGTTGCAATCAGTGTGCGGACAGCCATAAGAAATTCCATGCGTTCACTCCTATTTCTTTTCCCGATCTTTCTTCGGCTGGTGACTAATGGGATAATTATCCGCTACCTGCGGACTCATTCTCAGGTAAGCAGTGATCACCATGAGCACTGCAATATAAGCACCCATCGTATATCCGGCAGGAATCGCCACCGTAAATCCGTGAGAGCCCAAGATAATGAGCGGCAGAATGCCGGCTGCCAACACAATAAAGAAAGCCGAGGACCACATGATTCTCAGTGCCCGAACCAGGCTTTCGCGGTTGTGACGGATGTAAAGCAGCCAAGAAGCAAAAATGCTTTGACCGATGGCAACCAAAATACAAATCATGGCGAGCGCCACATACAGCTGGTCCAGCGTGGCCATCTTATGAATGGTTCCGTAAAGCAGCGATATGCTCGGAGACTCGTAATTGGCGCTGGTAAAGCTCAGCCACAGAGAAGGAAGAACATCGCGAATCAGACTAATTGAAAGGAGCGGCAGTCCAATAAACAGGAAGACAATACAAAGCGCCAGCCCCCACGTCGAGATGCCCTGCCCTTTGGTTTTGACGACATAGGTCGGAAACCAGACACAAAAGCCCAATGCAAACAAAAAAGCAAACCAGTACTCAAATACTCCGCTTTCTTCCACTCTCTTTCTCCTTAGTTTTTATTTGTTTATTCGTTGCTGAATGTTTTTCCAGCGGCCTCAGAATACTTTACGTAAATACCCACGCCTAAGGCAAGTACCAGCGACAGGCATAAGAACGGTAGGTCTTCTTTGGCAAGATTTACTCCGAAAGATCCGAACAGCAGATACGGCGCAGCTGCCTGAGACACCAGATTTAAGAGGTAGCCGAGACCCGTGAAGAGCAGGACTAAATTTATCGTCCCGCGGGCGCGGCTTTCCACGATAAGGTAAGCCGCATACAAAAAAGAAATGATGGCCCCGGTCGACAGTCCCCAGCTCATCCAAGAAAGCGTCAGTACCGAACCCACCCCCCAGGATGCAAAAGGCAGCATCGTGTTGTTGAGCTCGGCGTTATTCACGTACGTGAGCACGGGCAAAAGGATCATCAAAATAGAGGCAGAAAATGCCAGACCGAAACTTAAGTCCTTCTTGAAAAATTTTAGGGCGAAGGCCGGCACTAGAATGATGACCAGCAGCTCCGCCAAAATTTTTACAAACAGAATTACGATCTGAAAAACCAAAGACGTCATTTCCGTTAAATCTTCGGTTCCTCGGATCGAGCTTCCTGCTCAGCCTCTTCAGTCATTCCGCCGATTTCGATTTCATCGATTTCGTCGATTTTTTCCGGCTTAGGACCCGGTTCAAAAACGGCAATGCTTTCAACGTGCGCCGTATGCGGGAACATATTCATCACGCCGGCAGACAGCAGTTTCCAGCCGCCTTCCCTTACGAGCAGCGCAGCATCGCGGGCCAGCGTTGCCGGATTGCAGGAAACATAAACCAAACGAGCGGGACGCTTATCCGTGTCCGCGAGCGAGCGGCAAAGCGCCATAGCGCCTTCACGAGGCGGATCGATCAGAACACGATCCACGCCGCCAAGCTTGTTCCAGACGGCATCCCAATCGTCCAGCGTCCAGTCAAACAGGTTACGAGCCTCAAATTCAGTCTTGTCTGCGAGATTATTGTCTTTTGCACCTGCACGGGCACGATCAACCAGTTCGGTGCTTCCCTCGATACCGAGAACTTTTGCTGATCTTGTCGCCAGCGGCAGCGTAAAGTTGCCGAGACCGCAGAAGAAATCAATGACTTTGGACGAGGGTTCAAGATGCAGCAGACGAAGCGCTCTGGTGACCATCACTTCATTTAAGCGATGATTTACCTGAGTGAAGTCTGTCGGTCTGAAGACGACTTCCACACCGGTTTCTCGATGGTGCAGTTTCAGTCGAGTCGCATTTTCAGGGTCCATCGGATAAATGGAATCCGGGCCTTTCGGCTGATACCAAAAATCGACGCCGTAGTCTTTTTGGAACTGTCTGAGTTTTGCTTCATCATCAGCCGTCAGTTTTTCCAAGACACGAAGCACTAAAGCCAGCGCTTCATCTGTCACGGCCAATTCAATCTGAGGAAGCTTCTTGCGAAGCGATAAAGAGTTAATGAGTTCGCGCAGGGGAACCAAAAGATCGCTGACACGCTTGGGAAGAATTTCGCAGCTCTTCATGTCTGCGATAAAACTGGAACGCTTTTCATGGAAGCCCACGAGCACGGTTCCTTTTTTCGCGACTTCACGCACAGACAGACGGGCACGATGACGGTATCTCCATGCAGAGCCGTAGATCGGTGCCAGAACCTGTTCAGGGCGGACTCTGCCGATATGCCACAAGGCGTCCATCAAAACCTTTTGCTTCATGGCCACCTGAGCATGGGCCTCGAGATGTTGCATGGCGCAGCCTCCGCAGCTGCCGTCCTTGACGCCGAAGTGAGGGCACTTCGGCAAAACGCGAAGCGGGGATTCCTTATAAATTTCGGTTGTCAGTCCTAATTCAAAAGAAGGTTTGCTGCGGTAGACCTCGTATTCGACTTTCTCGCCGGGGAGCGCCCCCTCGATGAAAACGACTTTACCGTCACGGCGTGCGACACCGCGGCCTTCCTGATCCAGAGACTCAATAACGGCGACATACTTTGCCCGTTCTTTTTTAGCTCGTGCCATGAATTTTCCTAACTACTAACTTAGCGCTTTTGGAGCATTGTAAGAGGATCGATCGGTTTGCCGTTTTTACGTATTTCAAAATGGACACGGGGAGAAACATCCGTTGTTCCCATCACGGCAATCGCCTGGCCCTTACGAACTTGATCGCCCTGTTTTACCGAGATCGATTTCACCCGGCCATAGACAGAAACACAGCCGTCTTTATCGCGAATCATCACGACCTTACCGTAACCCTGGACCTGACCGTCAAAAAGCACCGTACCGTTCACAGCAGCGTGAACCTTTTCGCCTTCGGATCCAGCGATATCGATACCTTTATTCAAGCCGCCGAAATTCTGAATAATCTTTCCTGAAGCCGGCCAGCCGTAGGTGCCGTTTGCGCTGCCGACAGAGCTACTTGAAGAAGCGGTCTGGGTAGTACTTGCAGATGCGGCAGGAGCAGCGCTTGAAGAGGTCGAGGGCTTAGCAGAACTGCTCGAACTCGTCTGTGTCTTGGTGTTGGCTTCAACTCTGCGGATATTGGCGTCCGTTGAAGACGATACGGACAAGCGAAGTTTCTGACCGACCAATAGGTGGGACGGATTCGTCAAGTGGTTTTCGCGCGCAACCACGGCGGGATCGAGGCCGTAGCGGGAGGAAATCGCATACAGCGTGTCTCCGGGCTTAACGGTATAGACGGATGCCGTCGCTGAACCGTCCGTTATCGGGGCATTGCCTCCGGTAAACGAACAGCCGGCTATCACCGAAGCAAACACCATCGGCCAAAGATACTTACTGCAATTCATAACTCCTCCATGAGCCTCTTTTATTTCTCTACCGAACAGATTTTAAGTAAAAACCGTCCTAATCGTCAGAACAAATCGAATTATTCTCAGGACTGAAAGCTGTTACACCACGTCCGAACGGTATCCAGCATCCCGTAATTCGTCATATCCACTTGAAGCGGCGTAACGCTGACGTAATTGTGCGATGTTGCCCAGAAATCGGTTCCCTGAGTGCTGTCACGCGCGTCACCGGCGGCGCCGAGCCAATAAATCGTCTCGCCTCGCGGATTAACCTGCTCAATCACGGATTGGGCGGCGTGACGACGACCGAGACGTGTCACGACTAACCCAGAGAGCTGGTCAATCGTTGTGTTGGGGATATTGACATTCAAAAGGAACGGCGCAGGAAGCGGACTTTTAATAAAGTTGTCCACAATGTACTCGGCCACCTCCGCGGCGGAATCCAAACAAGACCAGCCCGAATGCACCTGAGAAAAAGCAAAGGACGGGCAACCGAACAAGAATCCTTCCATAGCGGCAGCGACGGTTCCTGAATAAAGCACGTCGTCACCCATGTTCTGGCCGCAGTTGATGCCGCTTAAAACGATATCCGGTTTTTGAGGCAGCAAGCCGGTTAAAGCAATATGGACACAATCCGAAGGCGTACCGTTCACAAAGAAAACATTTTCCTGAACCTGACGAACGGAAAGCGGACGGTTAAGCGTTAAGGAGTTACTGGCCCCGCTGTGGTTTTGTTCGGGTGCAACCACTGTGACATTGCCGAATCGGCGGATACGACGGGCGAGTTCCTGAATACCGGGCGCTAAATAACCGTCATCGTTTGAAATCAAAATATTCATCGCTTTCCTCAGATAGCCGAAGTTTTCAGTCCTCAATTATCGCGATTTTCCGACTTCTTAGCCAATGCCGCGAGCGCAGACCGAGGACTATCAGAGGAAAGAATTTTTAGAGGCGCCCGAAAAAGCAAAAGCCGCAGGTATGCTAAATCTCTGCGGCTGTGCATCGATGTCGGCAATCGGCCGACGAAATTATTTGTCCTATCGAATAGATTAGGCGGTAGCCTTAGACAGGGTCATTCCTGCGGAAACAGCAACGACTTTTTGCTTCTTCTCTTTTTTCTCAGACTTCTTAGCAAGGGAGATCAACTGAAGAGAAGCCCCGGCTAATAAAAGACGAGTTTTCATTGGAAGAGATTCAGGCATTTAGTCCTCAAAGGTTGTTATGAAATCACCTTCCAATTTAGTAATTCAATATGACAGCTTTATGACAAAAATGAGATAAATCTCAAAGTTTAGTGTTTATCCTTAGACGCTTACCATGACGCGGTAACCTCTTCTTTCAAGTTTGTCGCGGATTTTACAAAGTGACTCTTTATCTGCCTTTTTTAAACCGGCCGCCGGTGTGTCGCGGTCAAGGGTGTAAATCATGACTTCCCGAGGCTTGATTTCTTCCAGCACATCAATCCACGGATCTACAAACTCGTCTGTCGTGTTATCCACGGACTGTCCTTCAAACTCACCTTTCATGAACATCGTCTGAATAATCGGACGAACCGTCATGTTTTTGAGTTTCTCGATGACACCTTTTACATCGTACTTGGCGTTCGGACGATCAATGCGCTTGATGTAGTCCGCGTTTACGGTATCGAGCTTCATAATCGGGTTGTCCACTTTTGCCAAAGCTTTAACAACCTTCTCGCGCGCAAGGAAGGTAGAGTTGCTTAAGACGCTGATTTTTGCGTTGGGAAAATAGCGATCTCTAAGCTCAATCGTGTCATCAATGATGAGGTCAAAATCAGGGTGAGACGTCGGTTCTCCGTTACCGGCAAAAGTAAAGACATCGGGAACGACGCCTGTTTTCTGCAGATAAATAAGTTTCTTTTCCAGAGCTGTTCGAACTTCTTCCCGCGTAGGGAGCTTGCGTTTGGCGTTGTGGTCTTTATTAAAGCCGCATTCGCAGTACACGCAGTCAAAAGAGCAGACTTTGGCTTCAGCCGGCAAAAGATTGATCCCTAAAGAAGTACCTAAGCGTCTGGAATGAATCGGTCCGAAGATTGGTGAAGGAAAAAGAATACAAGCCATGCCGACCTCCTCCGTGAGAACCGCAAATAACAAAAAAGGCTGCCACTTGGACAGCCTTTCGAGAATTTGTGGTCGGCGGCGGGATTCGAACGACCAAAATAAATCAAAAGGTTATATCCTACTCAGATCAAATTGATACATTTATTGGTACATTTGACGTTTTCGATCTGGAAGACAGCCCACTAATTAATATATTAGCGCAAGATCTTGAGTCGTCTTTCTATCAAGGAGAAGCCCCGGGCTTTTGGCTCGGGGCTCTTTCTAATTAAAACGGCCAGGCTTTGTAACCATAATCACTAGCGTACATAATTTTGCCAGTTCTATAGTGACGATACCAGGTGTGGAAGCCACGTCCAGCGCGACCGTTATTATTTGAAGCTTGGCTCATTGCAAGTCTCCTGCCGGAGGCTTTTGGACGCAACGACCCGTACAGTCTCAACATTCGGGAATGTCGCTTTTTGGTTGACTCTCCCTTATAATGAGATCAGTTTTCTAAAAACGGGGTGCGGGAAATTCCTTCCGGCGCCTTCCTCGGGCTTAGAAAGTTGCCGCTTTCTAAGCCCTATCCATATTCAAGTAATTCATTTCATTTCTTCACTCCCAGTTACCTTAGTTTCTGGTTCTTGTTTATAAATCGGCTCAAAAACTTTGGGATAACGTTGTTGTAAAAATTCTCGCCCCTTCTCTGTTACCTCATACATTCCTGGAGCAGGCATTCTGACAAAACCAAAGTCCCTCTTATAGTATGACAACCTCGTCACCAACGTCTTCCTTGCGACGTCGTTGTACCCAAACTTTCGATATCCATCCAGTATGGCATCAATACTCTTCGGTCCGGAGAGCATTATTCTGAACATATCCAAGGAGTCATCTTTAATAAAACCAGGAGCTTCTTTGGTTTTTCTCTGCCCAGTAGTTACAGGCTTGCTTGAATCAAAATCTTCAGTGTCAGCGAGGGATTCCAGAGAAAGAATGAATCTCTTAAGCTTCTCAACTTTTGATTCGAGAGAGGAGAGTTCGCTCCTCGCTTCTGTCAATATTGCTGAATAATTCATCGTTCAACACTCGCTCACGTTTCATTAGACAGCAGTCTAACATTAATCCCGCACGCGAGCGTGTAATAAAAACTCTTGTATGTCGGATTGACATACTTGAACGCCACATCTTGCGGTTTTTCCCCGATTTTTATATGGTGAACCTGAAGAGTCAATTTTTCATCAGACTTAACAACTGTTTAGGTTTTATTAAATTTCTAAACCGTTAATTCATTTCAATTGGATGGCACACCGTTCAATGATTCTTCGATCAGAGACTGCGTGCTCTGCACATTGGCTAAGAGTTGCTGAACACTTTTCAAGTGCTGGTCTAAATCGACCACACTCTCCAAGCTCCCTCTGTAGCTTTCGCTGTATCGCGGCGTCTCGCTCGCGCACCCTGAGAGCAGAATCGTTAAGGACACCAATAGACTTTTCCAACTGCGCAATTTCTTTATCCTTTCTATGTAACGTTTCAATCTGCTGAGCCAGTAGCCGCTCCCGCTCCTGTGTCCACCTCAGCTCAGTTTCCTGCTGGCCGAAGTGATAGCCAAGCACTGAGGAGAACATGACGGCGGCAATAATCAGGATTACTCGGATCATTTTCTAAAAAAGAGTTCTAGTTCTGCGTTGCGGCGGCGTTTCAGACCATCCTCAAATTTCGAGCCAGGGTTACAGTACTTCGGCCACCACTCTTTAATGTTCTCAGTCTCGCCTCTGTTGATCATTCCGAATAGTCGGTATGTCCGGCACTTCGTAATGCCGAAGTTGAAAACAAAGCTCATTAAAGCTATGAATTGATTCTCTGTAACGGGTACGTGGACGAGCGCTGCCAGCTCTTCTTGTGTTTGAACTAGGTCTTTTGTTAGCAGGTCATATGCCTCATTGCGTGTAATGTGCTCGCCTGGATGCACGCCCTTTGTGTGGCCGAAACCTATCGTCCAAACGCCCGCGGGACATTTATACGATTCAAGCGCTGGTCCACCCTTCGGGCCTTGCTCGAATTCGGATATGAACTGAGTTGCCAGCTCGGGTGGATAGAGCAGGATATCTTGTTTTCTCATTTAGGCTCCTTCGTGTTGTGTAAGCCGTGAAGCTGCTGAACCTCTTTTTTCAAGGATTCAAGATCCGAGCTGATACGTTCCAGCTGCTTTAGATTCTCAGTGTTTGAAGTAGCTCGCCTATTGAGCTCATTGATCTGGAGCCGCTGGAGAGCCGTTTCGTTCTCCAGCATGTTGATCCGATCTTGCTGTGACACGATCGTGTACTGATTCAACTGAGAGTTTGTGAAAAACCCAGCCATGTAGAAAGCAAAAAATAAAACCAGTTTTATCAGGCCGGCTATGAATGAGCGCATACTAATTGCCATGATTCGCTCCGTTGTGAACAGTGAGTTTTAATTTGCCTGTGACGATCCCGTACAGCGTATTCATGATCTTCAGGCCGAAATATGCAGAAACTCCTGAGCACGCTCCTATCCATTCCCAGGAGAGTTTGGAGGTACGCAGGATTAAATAGACAATGAAGCCAGCCGCGCATGAGGTAACAAACTCAATGAACCAGCGCGGAAAATTCCAGTCCCGTTCTGCTCGGACATACGGCATAGCAGAGCCGGACGCCGCGCATATAACAATGAGCGTGAACACAATTAGGTTTACCGTGCTGGCAAACTCGCTGAGGCTGAAATCTGTTTCCATGTCTATCTCTCTTTTTAGTTATGGTAGTTATGCTCCGAGATTCAATGCGCACACCTGACGAAAAGCCCCTCACATGGAGGGGCGGAGCGGTTAGATAGAAGCAGATAGCGGATAAAGCCGTAGTTCGACATCCTTAACATGGTTTCCGCCAAGGCTGACATAACTACCCTTTGTAACGGGCATACTAAACTTGCCGCCGCCATTAGCCCACGGAACTAGCGACTGAGCCCCGAGACCAGCCGCATAGCTGGATTCATTCGTTCCGGTAAATGAGACAACAAGAACGCCGTCGTTAGGCATTACGCCCTGATAGATAGAGCCCCAATCGTCATTAACGTCGGTTCCTGTCATCACTATTGGAGAAGCTCCCCAGGCAGGTTGGGCAAAATGCGCGGCTTCGGTTTTTGTTGTTCGGGTATTCAGTAATAACTGGAGGAGCGATTTCAGCATGACGCACCTCCTGTCAAAGGATTAAAAGTCTGAACTTGCTTTGTAGAACCAAAGAGAATAATCGGTTGTACTTCCCCCACGGCACAAGAACTTAATCTGTGTCCCTTTTTTAACGTAACAACAGATTCCAGCTCCCGCAGTGTTTCCGTTAAGTACGGAAGCAAGTGCCATCTGCCCGTTCTCGACTTGGATTTCAAGAGCTGAGACTGTAGTTGAATTGCACCGAGAAGTCGCCCAGCCGTTGCACGGAGCGGTGTAGGTAAAGAAATCAGTGGTGCTTGAACAAGGAATATTAATGCCCTGATGGATAATAGGAGCTGATTGTTCTGCAACCCAAGACTTTTTGCTTTGCAGAAACTTCTCGGCAAACAATTGAATGAGGGCCTTAAGCATGACAGAGCCCTCCGAACAAAGAGATTATACCCCCCCGATTACCTTGACAAATCCTACTGTGATGTGTGAAACAAAGGCTCCTTCTACCGAATATGTGGCTCCTTTACTCACGGGGATTGCGACCCCTAAACCTTTTGGTGCAGGCGCTTGCGCAGACACATGAAAAAGATTGCCAAGTTGCGCTCTGACTTCGCTATTCGTATTGTCCTCAGCACTAGCATTGACGAATAAATATCCATCGTCGGGAGCTGTCCCCGCATTGATTATTCCCCAAGAACCGACAGTTTCGTCTTTGCTGAGAAATATCGTTTTTGTTGCGCCAGGCATAGCAGAATTCCCCGCCTGTGCTGGGGTCGTTCGGCTATCGAGTAGCTTTTGAATAAGTTGTTTTAGCATTTTGACTCCCCGCCCGGACAAGGAGCCCGAGCTATTACTTAATTTTGTAAACCGTTATCTGGATTATCTTTGCGTTTTTAATATCGCCTGCTGATATCGTTACTCCCTTCTTTACCGGAAAAGAAAACACATAAGACAGCCCTTCTGTTTCGACTGTCGTATGTACGTTGTGGCTATTAAATAGGATTGGGAACCAAGCAAAGGTGGGAGAACCTGACCAAACTGCCTGCCACGAAATAACTGCATACCCATCAAATGGAACAACGTAAGGAAGAGAGGTTGCTGTTACGGATTCAGAAAAATCAGTTAGACCAACAGTAGAAAGATTTTCTCCATAGATTATTTTACCCCCCTCCGCTAAGACTTACAGCTCTGCGGGGCACAAACAAACTACATAACAAACTTGCCAATTCTTTAAGCATGAAAGAAACCTCTCTGTTTGATGGAACTACGATCACTGACTGCCTGCTCTAATTCATAAGCCAAAGCAGTGGGAAATTCCGGGTAATCGACAAATGGGAATCCTTGCTTCTCTGGGAGATCCTTGAGTTCTTGCCGGTAATCTAACAATGCTTTTCTGTCCTCTTCTGTCAATTGAGATCGCTTAGTTCTTGCGGCAGATTGAACTGTTATATCCGGGAGCTGAACGTATCGATCAGTGTCTGAGATTCGAGCATTGCGCTCCCCTCTGACCTCCTGCTCATACTGCTGTTTCACGAAATCATCATCCAGTTCCGGAAGCTCAGTTGAAAGGTAATAGTCCCCATCAGCACTCTGGAAATATCCCTTAGGACTGGGTTCTAATTTCCAATATTTGATAATGGTTCCGTCTTCTCGTTTAAATCTTTCTGACAAGGTGTAATGGCTTTGAGCAAAAGCTTCATCCTTAGCATCGATGAATGCATGTTGTCCGGGAGAATTGGACGAAACTGCAATCCTCCCATCAGAATCTTTTAGTGAATATTTAGACAAAGGTCGATTCATTGCCCTTGAAAGCATCTCTTGCTTAACTTCTTCAAGTGTCTTCATACTTTTTCCTTAATTAAGGATTCTCTGTTCCAGCGTCTTGTCCTGTCTGGGCATTCTTTATGTCATCGATTTCTTGCTGAGTACCTCCATTCTCGAGGATCAACTCTTCAAGAATCGGACATAAGTAATCATCGGTCCGATCGTTGAAACTATCGTCAGCCCAACTGTCGACTCCAGCACTGAAACCGATATTGCTTCTCGCCGTATTTTGTTGAGTGGCTGATAGGGTTTGGGGAGCCTCGTAAGAAACAGAAGGAGTTAGGTCTGTGTAGTCTGCCGATAAAAGAGCCGTACCTGCAGTTGTGTTTACGGAACTTATCCGGAACATTCGACCATCTGTACCGACAACCGTGTCTCCAGCTTTTATATTTCCTTGAGGTTTTAAATCAGCAATCTGGATAGTTCCGGAAGCAGTTAAAACCTGATCAATTACTCGAACTGCATAAGCATTGGAAGCGGCCTCCACAGCTTTGGACTCTGCCGTTTGTGCCGCTGTCTGAGCTGTTTGAGCTGCCGCCTGTGCCGTTTCTGCATTTCCTTGAGCTGTCTCTGCTGCTTGTTGGGCCGTCTGTGCTGTTTGGACTGCTTGGGCCGCGTTGTTTTGCGCCGTTTGGGCACTGGCAGCAGAACTTTGAGCCGCAGTTTGTGCGGCCGCAGCTGACGCTTGAGCTGTATTAGAAGTATTTACTGCAATCGTAGATGCATCAATCGCCGACTTCGACTGCGCGATCGATGTTTGGATGTCTGCGTCCCAGTCATCGACCGTTTGTTTCAGCGTCTCAACTTTTTCGTTAGCAGCGTTAGCCTGAGCCAAGGCGTTAGAAGATGTTGAATTGGCGGTTTGAGCCGTTTGACGAGCTTCCTTTGCAATCGAAAGGGCCTCCGATGAATTGTCGGAAGCTTGATCTGCATAAGCTCCGACATCGTTGATTGCATCTTCCGTCTGCTTCAGAACCTCTGGACCGCTGATTACGCCTGTTCCTGTGGGCGTGTAATGAAATTGAAATTTCGTTTTTGCCATGTTCTATTACTCCGGCAATCGCAGAAAATAGGCCAGTGTGTAAAAATGCGGCTCATTGGTAACGCCTGAGATGCTTACATTCGCATTTAGTGAGTGAGTGTGAGTTTGTCCGCTCCCCGTATTCCCTACCGATACAGTGTGAGTGTGGTTCCCGTTCGTTGAGGTAGTCCCCGTCCAAGAATTTGCGGCATTAAAACCAACCCGGCGAAGAACATCATCTTTAAAAGAACCCCCAGCGTCCTTCCAGTTGCCATAACTTTCTACGTAAAAGGCGCCTCCACCATCGAGACCTCCTTGGCAATCCCATCCGCCGAAGGTGCCAGTTATGTTCATACTTCCTTTTGAGTGAGTATGATCACCCGCACCTCCAGTACTTGCTCCATGAGAATGTGCGGGTAACTGCGCGACAGTAAGTGCCGTTCCTCCGATGGTTCCATTCACAGACAGACTTGGAATTTCAATCGTTGCCGCCCCTCCTGTAGTACCGGCATTCTTAGGCAAGGATCCCTTAACAAACTTTCCTACTAAGTTTGGGACCGTTCCTCCGCTTCCGTCAGAGCCGCCGTCACATAAAACCCAGCCGACATCAGCTTGGGTAGATCCCCAAAAGATAGGATTCCTGTTGTCCGTTCCTCCAAGAGTTACGTTGTAAAAAGGAACAACGGCGCCGGCTGGAACTGTGATGTCAATATTTTTCCAAACTGCTCTGTTCGTTCCGGGAGCTACCGCCGTTGAATGAGGGCCGTTTGGCTGTACACAGCGGTACTTAGTCCCATTCTGCATAACCTCGTTCCCAACTTCGTAGTCCAAGAGAGCGGAATAATTCATAATCCCGCCCTGTTGATACCACAGCAAAAATTGAGAAAGCAAGAAAAAGACGCCATTGAAGTCCGATTTAAACGGAGGAATGCCGCCTTGTTCGATGGGAATAGCATTTTCTCGTCCCCAACCTATTTGCTGAGAGAGTCGTCCTAAACCAGCTTCTTCTGAAGTTAACGGAGGAATGGTAATTTCTCCGTCCTGGGCGATAGCCGCGCTTAATTGATACTTTGGATAATTACTCATATCTCAATGACCTTTGAGGGATTGAAGACACCCTGATTAAAGGGCAATAAATTGGATCCGAAGAATCCGAATACCAGGTTGTTTGGAACGACTGTCTCCACATTTGCCAAAACCCCTGCTGGCCTGTTTAACAAACCGTAGTTTTGCAAAATGGCGATTTGGACAGCAGACGGATCTCCAACAATGCGAATCGTTATCGTCATGTCCTGATAGTCGGTGACAAATGCCGGAAGGCCTATTAACCGAGTAAGCAAAGAATTGATGGTTTCAGCCGTAGAGTTCGAGACATTTACGACGGCTCGATAAAAAATCAGAAACCGGAAAAACTCATCATCCAACCGGGTATCTTGTCCATCAATAACAAGGTTTCGAGTCACGCCAACGCGCTGTCCCCACCAATCCAACCAAACACCGGATGCCGTCTCAGGGTTCAATATGAAATTAAAAAACACGTCCAATTGAGGGGACGCGTCTAATTCAGCATTGAAAAGTAATCCTAATTGCCTGTACCGCTCTGAGTGCGAATACTGCGACTGGAGCGCAATAGAAATCAGCGATCGGACATTTGAGAGTTTTCGAAAATCCTCAACACTCAGAATGTTCCGCCAAGTTGCAGAATCTGCCATAGTTAGCCTCCTGTCTGGAATACCAGAGAGACATCAGACTCCTGAATCGTAGGCTCAACATTCGCAGGAATTTGGACACTGGATCCGAAAGCTCCAGAACCTAAAGCAACTTGAATGGATGCAACCGGAACCTCTGTCGCTGATTGAATTGCGGCGTAGAAACGAGAGGCATAGACAGTCGAGGCTAAAGAAACGCGGTCATTCGCACCCTGACCTAGAACATCATTTATTACAGCTTGGATGACGTTGTTCTTCTCGGTCGGATTCATTGAAGTGGCAAAGAATTCGATCTTGATCTTAAGAGCTTGGTTCTGCGGTCTGACAATGTTGTAGACGTAAGTTGCGTTGTAGAACCTAGAGTCTGTGAAGGAAACTTCATAGGATCCGGTCGTCCCGCACCCTGCGTCCTTACGCTGATAGATCGTTTGAGCAATCTGCTCATCCTCTCCGCCAACGATGGCAACCAAGATGGAATGAGGATTGATGCTTACGCCGAACTGCGTGATAACAGCATTCGTCGGATTCTCTAAAACTCTTACATCAAGAACGCCTTCAAGCGCTGCTAGGTTTGCCTCAATCGCTTCAACATACCCTGTGGCATTGACTGCATAACTTTCTACCATACGGTTCCTAAGTTCTGCGTCAGTCTCTTCATCTCGACCGACTACGCCAGCGGCAGGATTGGTGATGGTGTCCCATCCTGCAATCGTAGTGACGATCCTATTCACTGCACCCGCAGCAACTTCTAGCGGACCATGTTCAATAGCGGTAAAGGTCGTTGTGACGCTTCCGGTGTCTCCTATTCGCGCACCTGCTGCGGCCGAATGTCTGTACTGATTGCCAAGGGAATCTTGCGCGATCGCACCATAGGGGATCACTGTTCCCTTTAATCCTGTGAGTACGCAGTTGACAACTGTAGGTTCGGAGATTTTACGATCCAAGCCATAGAGAGCCGCCAGTGCATCCAAAAACTTTCCTGTTGCGAGATCCGGATTAACCATGTTCGACAGGAAAAGAATCTCAGAGTTTTTAGCCTCGATTTCGGCCACAATCAGATCAAGAACCTGTCCCATTGGTGAACTGGGTTCGATGTTCAAAAGCGGATCTGTCGGTGACGTTTGAAACGCCTGCTGGATCCTGGTGCCGAGATCGGAACGAATCTCTTGCGTACTCGGTAGTTCTACGCCGACCAGTGGATTAAAAATGATTTGAGCCATAATTTTTTAGAACACAAAAGAAACTGTTTCGTCCTGCTCTGTCGTGATCGTGATTTCTCCGTGCAGAGTTCTCGTTTCCTCATCGAACTCAGTAATGTCCACAGAATCAACTGACCTCACGCCATCAACCCTATTCCCAGCCTCGTGAATCAATTGAGCAAGAACGGAAGAATCCAGTTTTTTCGCGAGCTGAGCTTCCTTCCATGCAATGCCGTTGGCCTGCTGGAAGTAAGCATCGTTGGTCCACAACCGAATCTCATTAGCCAAGTTCTGGGCTATTGCCAAAGCTCCGGACGTTAAAAGGATGTTCCCTTCTTTCGTCAGCTGAAGATCCCACGACTGAGGATTCAGAAGAGCTGTTTTTGCTGTATGCGGCATGATCCTTCCTCGTTTACTGCGGGGCGCCGGTACTTGAATTCCCGCTTTCCACGCCAGAATGAACGTGCTCAGTCAAGCTGATACCCTTCGCTTTAACATCGCCACTGAATGTTGCGTCAGCGCCGCCAGAACCACCGCCGGAAATCGGTCCGTTCAAATTGATCTGAGCAGAGTTGACTGTGAAACTGGTGCTAGCATTGACCTCACACTCCGGTGATTCGATCGTGATCTTTGTCGGAGCTTTAATCTTGATAGTCCCTTCATCTTCCAAATTAATAAAGACTTCCGGAGCTTTTCCCCAGAATCCTCCGATATAGAACGAATCGGACGGATCGAACTCTCTAAATGTCGCCGGAACTTTAGACGTGTTGTCCCCGTTCACATTTGAAATATCGTGTTTTGCAACAACTGCCAGCCCAATGTCTCCGACCTTAGGATCACAGATAATCGCGGCTTTGCCATGCTGCAGTCGAAAGTACGGCAATTTGGGAATCGTCGTCACTTCAATCCCTTGAGCCTGTACATTCATAGGCTTTAGCAAGGGTTTGGCCGTAACATACCCGGCGCCGGCTTCTGTGCCTGTCCTTTGGACTGCCGTTACCGTGACTGGAAATGCCGTATAGACCGTCTTAGAGAGGATCGACTTTACGAAAAACTCTAGGGCATTTATAGGACTGGAGCCTGCAAAATCATCATAGTTTGCACTGAATTCTTGATTACTCATCGACCTCACCACCTCGGATAGATTGCTGTAATGCTCGTTTTCCACGCCTGAGCTCCGGGATCGTTCGCACTGAGCTCATGTCTAAGCCCCGTGATTTTCCAAGTACCGGAAGCATGAGGAACGATAGATTCCAGTTTGAAATTCGCTCCGATCCTCAACTCGGGACGGAAAAAACATGAGACGTTGATGCCATTGTTCGAGAATGTCGGATAACCAATCATGCCATTGGAGGAGTTGATCAATGGCAATTCGCTTTGTGTCTTCCGGCTCCCTTTCTTCGGCATGAGCACCACCTTGTCATCGTCAAAAATCAGATTCGCCCCAACTGCTCCGGCGATTCGCCTCATTTTCGTAACCGGATCGCCTTCAATGATGCAGTCCTTGATTGAAGCTGTGATGTCGTTATTCTCAAGTGTGTAACCGATCTCTTTTGAGATCTGGTCTATTAAGCCTGCAACCGTTTGGTTCCCGTTAACAGAAATTGGCGGCTGAGGAATCAGTGCGGGAAAAAGTCCGCAATTTGCTTCGATCTTAAAAGTCGGAGAAGGAGCCGCATTGAAATCGGCCCAGGCGTTAATAATTTCGCCCTTGAAAATAACCGACAGCGTTTTACCCTTCTCACCGGCAGAAACATTGATTTTGTTTCGCTTCAATGAAAAGGATTTAAAACCTAAATGGGTCAGCCGTTCCATCGTGGTTAAGGACAACCCTTTAAGTTCTATCTGTGCCTTAGGAAACGCAGGACATCCGGACTTTTCGACCGTACACTTAACTGCAAATCCTTGAAACGTAACCGCCTCTTGGCCTTCAAGTGTGATGGTTACAGCGACCTCTTTTTGCGTGTAGGTTGTGTTTTTATCAATTTCCGGCAGTAGCGACGGCATTTCCTGCCTCCTCATAAACCAATATCCAACGGGTGTTGAGTCCCTCGTATTGAGGATCTGAATTTCCCAAGGTATCGACAAAAAATAAACGCCCCGAAAATAGAGGCGTTGGATAACAATTGATGTCCGTCCCTACACAACACTTTCGCCCAGCGAATATCTGGACGCCCTCAACCAGTAGGTCACAATAGAGATACTCGGCAACTTGTCGCAACCGAATCACGCAGTTTTGACCGTCAAGAACACATGAGAACTCTTGGAACGGAAGAGCACTTATAACGATTTGGTTCATTTGCTAAATAAGTTGGTAAAACTCTTTAAGAAACCTGGTTTCACTTGGGCTTGCCCGGTATTCACTTTATTGGCCGAAGTTGCACGCTTGGGTGAGTACGAGGTTTTTTGCAGGCTTAGGTTTACAGAGACAATTTCAACGAACGAAGCGTGAACGTTGAGCATTGAGGCGCCCGTCGTTTGAGTTCGGGAAAAATCATAGTGATCGAGCGCCATATTTCGCCAAATTTTGGCAGGGCTAAATATCGTGCAGGTGTCGGTACTGTTCAATCGCCTATCAAGCATGGCAAGGGCCAAAACCTGAATGGCGTAATTACCGTTAAACAAAAACTCCACGTTCACCCGTTCAGGTTCCCGCACAATGTTGAATGCTGCCAGCTGTCCGTTTTCAATTGGCTCTGTTGGAACCCTTGAAGATTTATCTGCATCAACTGCGCCAATAGAAGTGTACGGAACGAACGGCAGAAGATTGTTGCCAACTACCGCCCAGCCCATGGACATTACAGAGTTTAGACTAGCCATTTAATCACCACCTTAACGATATCCACTGGCCGCATTCTGCAGCATATCCTCAAAATCTCCCTGACCTTCCATAACCGCACGGTAGGCGGCGTCCTGCACAGCTTTAGGATCGGCGTTGCCCTGGATCGTAATGCTGACATCCGTTTTCATCGGCGCGTTAATCACTGAAGAAGAAGCCCTAGGAACAATCGAAGCTGCGGCGCCTGCCTGAGCTCCCGGAGGTGCTGTAACCGGTGCCTTTTTATCGCCACCAAAACCGAACCATCCACCAACAACATTTGCAGACTTAGAAACCCAGTCCGGCATTTCCCAATCTGTGAAGATTTTGAATTTTTCTTCAAACCAATTAAAAATCCCGTCCCAGACGGCTTTAATTTCGTTTCCTGCCTTCACGAAATTTTCTTTCATCTTTGGAACGGTATTTATCAGGTTCGCAATGTTCTTCGCTAAATCTCCGATAAACCCAACAACTGCCGTGATAGCGGCTACTACAGCATCCCCGAAGGCCTTCAGGAACATGTCTTTGAGCGGCGACAGTTTGTCCAGAAGATCAGAGATCGACTGCCAGGCGTCCTTAAATGACTTGCGGATTCCTTTGATTTGGTCGTCTGTGTACCCCACAGATTTCAAGAAATCTTCGAATACGCTAGGGCCGCCCTTGGTGAAGACAATTAAGTCATCTATTGCTCCGGCAAGCAGGAGAACTCCGGCAATGAGAAGACCGATGGGGCTTGTCAGTGCTCCCAATAGTTTTCCGGACATCATCAAGGCAGACTTAGGCCCGAATGCTAAGGCCGCAGCCATGGAAATCCCTGTAAGGGCTATCTTGATAAATTGGCTGTGCTCTCCAATAAAAGCCGATGCCTTGCCAAATGTCGTAACAGCTTTTTCAATGTACGGCAGGAAAAATTTAGCAATTGCATTTCCGATACTTTGAATCGCCATTCCGGTTACTTGCCACGAGATTTTGAACCGTCTGGCATTCTCTGCATCTTTGGGCGTTAATGCGAATTTCCGGTATGTCTCAACCAGCTCCCCCATCTGCTTGTTGTTTTGCAGAAAAACGGCAGCGCTCTCACGTGTCAATCCGAGATATTTCAGAGCGTAGTTCGCCTGGGCGCCGCTCATGCCGTTGAGCTGCTTTCCCATACGAAGGAAAACTTCTCCGCTTGCTCCGGTGCGCTCAGTAAACGCTTGCATGGCCTGAGTAAATGCCTCGGCGCTTCCTCCTGCAGCCACATTCGCTTTTCTCCATGCATCAATCTCGGACACATTCATCCGGACTTTTTTAGAGATGTCGTCGAGCTTGGAGCCTTCATCTATGTAATTGCCAAACATGAATTTGGCACCAAACATAGCGGCCAAAGGAGCGGCGTAGCTTTTGATGGAGGCAAATACTCGCTTGGCTACAGAATCGAGCTGAGAAAGCGATTTTGATGCATCCTTGGAGGATTTAACAACCTTCTTCCCTGCTGTTTCGCCGCTCTCTCCAACCTTTCCTACTTCTTTAGAGGTTTTCTTAGCGTTCTGACTTGCTTCATCAAAAGATGCAGAGGCTTTGTTAATACCATCCGTTGAGTCACCAATGGAGTCGAGTTTTTCTCCGGCTGATTGAGCATATCCGAGCAGCTGATTCAGCTTGTCGGATAAAACTTCGAAAAACTTGATTACGTCATTGGAATTGACTGATACATCAATAACTAAAGAGTCGGTCTTTTGAGCCATGTTATTAAGCGCTCTTTTGCGCCACCCACGAGTTGTAGTTCTTAATCAAAAGTGCCTCGTCTAATGCGTAGGCATCTTCCAGCGTTAGTTGCGTCTGAAGCTCGACCAAGGACGCCATGCCGCCGTTGATTAAACGGGAGATCAGAGGCGATAGCTGAGTTGTGACTGCTACGCCTCTAACCTTGGCACAATCGGCTAAGAATTCTGCACGGCGGGGGAGAACTGGCGTATCAAGTCGGGAAAAAAACCGAAGTTCGCCTTGAAGCTTTCGATTCTGAGTTTGAGAATGGTCAACGGACTGGAGATATAACCGTCTGCGTCATCGAAGGAGAATTTGATCTCACTCTTACCATCCACCTTGTAGACCTCGGAAAGCAGCTCATCTAAAAGAGCCCTGGCTTCTACATGTGGAACACTGACAAGCGCTTTGATCACGTCTCTGTATCCCATTTCGCTCTCAATATCGAGGTTTTTGCCGGTCATCAAGGCAATCCGGATCATCAGATCTTCAGCTTTAGTTGCAGGAAACGGATAAATCTTGAAGGTCAGCTGATTACCGCCGTCTTCCAATTTGATAACTTTCGGTTCCTTCATTTAGATTCGCTCCATAGATTCAAAGTGGAAGACCCAAGTTGTCGGCGCCAAAACTTTATTTAGTGCCGGCATCGGATTTGCAGTCTGCAGCACACCATTTGAGAACTGGTAGGTCTTGCCGATAGACGGGATCTTGATTGTCAGATTGCAAACATAGAGCTGTTTGTTGGCGCTCATGGCTTCGTAAAGCGTAGTGAATGCCGTCGCAGTCGGAGAGTTAGCTTCAAGCGTGATCGTTACGGGATAGATGTTCGGAGTAACGCCCGCTGCCATGAAGCCGTCTACGCCCATACGAGTCTCGGCAACCTGCTGAGAATCGGCGGCGATAGCAGCATCTGTGGAAAACTTTTCCAGCTTCAAACCATTCGGGTAAAGCTCTTCAATCGTCATCACTGCTGACGCATTGGCGGATGTGATATCTAATTTCGGTTTCATTTCTTATCCATTCCTAAATGAAAAACCCGCCATTTCGACGGGTCTTTGCGGTTGTGAAATTTCGATTACATGACTGCAGTCAGTGGCATTTCGATTCGTTGGACACTTCCGGCGTAGGTGAAAAATAATCCGAGCCTTGGACTTCCTCTTTGGGTTCTGACATTCGCAGAAGGGGCCTCAATCAAGTACCAATAACCTTTAGAGTAGAGGTCTTGCTTGATCGCCGGATTGTTGGTTTCCGTCAGCAACTGCTGAACCTGAGAATTGGACAGAGCCAGTCCTGTATCAATTACGCCATTACGCTTGGCATCGTTGATGGGATCGAGCAACCATGCCTCGATATAAGCAAATCCGGTGGCGTTATAGGGAGCGCGATTGATGGCCGCGAACCCGTCCATGATCTGACGCTGTATGCGGGCTTTAAACCAAATCATGCCGTATAAGGCATCGATCCATTGGTAGATTCCGGAGAGCAGACAGCCACGGTTAATAAAGTCAAATTCTGCATTGCGTGTTGCAAATGCGCCGACATAGTTGACCTTGAGATCATCCAAGGCTTCAGCCACTTCGTCACTAAGAACGGAAGCCTTAATTCCGGAAGCCGATTTTGCGAACCACGTCTTAATACCCTGAATTGCAGACCAATCGATTGAGGCACCAACTGCAAGGAAGGCCGCGGCATCCTGGGCGGTACCGTACACCATCGCCAAACAGTTGTAATTACTTTCAGCTAATTGGGCGGCTTTCGTTGTGGACTGGGTAGATTGATCGAGCATCTTTGTGTCTGTAGACCAATCAAAGTACACGTAGTCATCATCAATGTCAGCCCAAGCCGCTAAAGCGGAAGCCTCAGCCACCTCTGTTGCATAAAGAGTTGTAAATCCGACCCAGTTGCGAGAAACAGAAGTCACAAGATTCATGTTCTGAGCCGGTGTCAGGGCATCGGAACCTTGAGAGAGAACGGCTCCGGAATCCTCCGTCAGTCCGAGCAAAGCAGATACATCCGTTCCAGTAGTCGCCTTTGTAGCGAAGGAGATTGAAGCGGTATCGCCTGTTTCCGTAGTGGTCAGAATGATGGCATTTTGATCAGAATTAAAGGCTCCGGAAACCGCACCAACTGCAGAAGCAAGCTCAGTTGCAACGTCACTGAAAGACTTGGCTGTGGAGAAGTCGAGGTTCACGACTTCTTTTTCCGTGCCGTTGACCGAAATCGTCAGAGAACCGGTCTTAATGGCTGTCAGCTCAGAAAGTTGAGCTGCGATCGGAGCAGACTTAATCCAAGCGGCCGCGTCTGCATTGATTCTGCGGGCCACAAAAAGACGGTTAATCGCCTTCTGCTGATTGTTCACTCCGGAGAAGTACTGATTAGCAAAGTCAGCCTCAGGAGATTCGGCACCAAAATAATTCCCGACAGCAGCGGCGGTCACAAATTCAAGTGCCGGAGAATCTGCAGGAATCAGAGCGTTCTGGGTCAGAAGCAGACCGTTTGTTTCAAGATCGGCGCTCCCAGCTCCAATGATGCGAGGGGTGATAGAAACCAATCGATTAGCATTGATTGACATATTTTTCCTCAAAATAAAAAAGCGCCAGAAGGCGCCGACGATAATTCTTATGGCGTGCCTATGAGTCACGCCTAATACTCAACTTATTCAGAGATTGTTAAGACCGCTAATAAAATCCTTATCACGCACGGATGACGAGAAGAATTTGTCAAGGAACTCTCCGCCCTTTTGCTTCCAGTAGTTAAGTGCTGCAGTGTTCAATTTTCCTTTTGATAAAGCAGCATCCTTAGACAGTGCGTTCTTAATTATTTCATCTCGCGGGATGTCATCACCAAACATGGATGATTTGGCCAGTCTCGATTCTTCCATAAGGACGTCTGCCAACTTGTTAAGTTTTTCTGAAATTACCCTAGGCGAACGTGCATTATCCGCGAATAATTTAATGATCATATTCTCGGCCGAGTTCTCTGAACTCTTGTTGAACAAATCTTGAGAAACGGCCTCTGACATTAAGTTGATTCCCTCCCGTCTGGCATTCACTGCTCTCATAGCAGCTTTAGAAACGATATCCCTAATGTCATAGTTGGAACCGGCGTCCCTTAGTTCCTGCATTTTTGACGCGGCTCCTTCCAAGGCGTTAATAATATTTTTGCTATCGGGATCAAGTGCCTGAGCATACAAATTCGTTAGCCCTTCATTTTCATATGCTTTTTCAAATACTGCAGCATTGAAACGATGTAAGGCCTGCCGTGTCGGATTGCCCTCTTTGTCGATCAATCCTGCTTGTTCAGACTCAGGCATACGCTTTACAAATTCTGAAATAGTTTCCTTGGTCGGACTGCCATCTGAGTAAGTTTTAATGTTTTGAAAGTCAACTCTATTCGCGTCATTGCGCGCTTGTTCAACGGCAGTCATTTGAATGTTCCCGACAACGTTACTTTTGTCTCCGATGTCTTTAGTGACATCCTTCGGCTGCATGACTCTCACAAGGATAGGATTTTTCATCCGGTCAATCACATTTTGATCTACTCCGTGGGATGTATCGTCGTAAAGGTCATCATTGTATTTTTGTGCGTTTCCTTTTTGATAAGCACTTGTAAGACCCGTTACACGCCCGTTTCCGGCAATGGCTCTAATCTTTGAAGGGTCATCGGAGTAATACTCTTTGTTCGTAAGCCCATGGACGTCATTCGAAGTTAATACTTTATCCGCCTCTACTACAGCATATTGAACGGCGTATTTAGTACCGTCCGGCATTGTGGCCCACTCTTTTTTGCCGAGTTGATTTTCAGGTATTGATCCGAATGCAACAACTGGGGCGCCGGAACCAAATTCTCGCGATCCGCTTAAACGATCGTAATCAGGATCTTGAGATATTCGATGAATCTGAGTTTGACTTGCTACGCTGGAGCGGTCTCTATTTTGCAAAATGGAATCTGCAGGTATCTTTTCAGGATTTTTAAAATCAAGCTTTTCCGGCAAAGACTGGCGCTGTTTCCTTCGCTCTGCTCTTTGCTTGTCTCGTTCTGAGCGAAGTTTCTTGTCACTCTTGGCCTCGGAAATATGTTTACCAGTAAATTTACCGCCCATGCCTCCGATAACGCGACCTGTTTCTTCATCGATTAAAGCCGGACGACCTTTTGATTCAGCTCCGTTAGGTTTTACGGTAATCCATTTGGCGGCATCCTGAGCACATTTTTTGCCTTTCCCATACGCCGAACCTAAACGGAATGCCGCGCCTTGCGCAAAAGCAAGTTTTTCTTTCTTACTTTTTGTTTGCATTGTCATCTTCTACCGGTGGATACGAAACATCAACATTTTTAAGGTCAAGTTTAACGTTGTAAAAATAATCTACTGAGGTTCTAACCTGACTTTCGAAACTTAGATGAATCGTCAACGTTGAACGTCTTACATACGAATCCGAATCGCCTACAAACGTGGCGTCCCTCGGATCGTCTGCATACAGCAACGAAATACCGCGGTCGTTAAAGAACTGAACGCCTGCCGTCGATCGGGCAACTGTTTCGAGGGCCTGCGCTCTCAACATAGCGTTAATGCCGTCATTGCCGTTCGTTGTGACAGCGTAACAATCAATCTGAACAATGACCTCTGTCGTATTGCTCAAATATAAGTAGTCGTTACCATCCGTTTTCTCCCACCGCTCCGAGTTTGTACCATGTCGGACACTCGATAGATACGAAAAAACTATGTAGTCATTGTTTTCCGGCAGAGCGATATTGTTCTGATTGCCGTAAAAAATGGCAGATTTATCAATTACCGGAGCAGCGAACTGAGTAATAAACTCGAATAAAGCGGCTCGAAAATTAGGAGTGAGATTCACTGTCTCCGTCATCGTTTTCGCCCTCCTTAATATTTAACGTAATCGGCGTTTGCTCAAACGTACACCGCACGCATTCCCATCCGGCATCCGAAAAATCTTCTAAAACTGCAGTGATCAACCAATAGCCGCCCTTCGAATCTTCGATGTAATCGCCAGTCCTCGCAAGAGGTCTGTATTGAGCCCATGGACGGGTTTTTCGGTCGCTTGAGGCATAGAGGTACAACTTACGAATAATTGTGTTCTGACCTGCCAAATTCGCATGATCCAGCGCCGCATCGTCTTCGCTTTGGAAATTGCCGCGAATAGTTTCAGCCGGAGCGTAAAACGCGGTCATAATCCCGCTAACGTTTTCTTGCCCTATAGAGCGATAGATTTTTAGCTCTGCATCTGCATAGTTTTGATTTATCGCACGTCGGACAATATCATGAAGATTCAGCATGTTAAGAATGGATTTTGTAAGTAATACTCTTTTCTAAAACACCGGTACGCATGAGCGCTTTATCAGTTGTCGTGTTGCTTACCGCTGCCTGTCCTTTTTGCTGGCGCTTAGCTTTCTCAGTTTCTCCCATAGCGTCCAGCATAGCCATGGTCAATGGAGACCGTTTTGGAAAAGGATTAGACGCCGTTCCGTTGTTTCTAATCGTTGTGCTGATATCAAAAGCAGCCATGACGCACATGGCCTCTAACGCTGACTTTACATCATGTGTTTTCTTGAATTGAGATTCAAAAAGCTTCTCCCACTCTTTGTTCTTTTCGGCAAACGTAGCGCGCATGAATGGGCGCGGGGGCAAATGAAGAATGGCAAAATTTTGAATCCAATTACCCTCTTTATCTTTTATCGGCAAACCCAAGACGCTTGATAGATAAACATTCTGTTTGGCCGTTACCCTCTGATCCCATCCATACTCAAGATACATCCCAATGGTGGCGATATCCGGCATCATAATTCCAATTTCAGCATGGGTATTTTTATTTAGAATCGCGTTCTTTTTCAGATCGTTAAAAATACCGTGATCGGTAATTTTGATACCCATAAGCTACCCCCAAGGATGGTAATTAGAGCCTCCATAAAACCGGCCTCCGACGCGATAACGAGCCGTCATGATCCAGTACTGCGCCCCGCATCGTGTCTGCGCCCACCAGTCCCCTACGTAAGAATTCGTTTTAAGCAAATCGAACGAAGTAGAAACGGAGCCTTGAGAGGCGCTGGAAATTCTGCCTACCGGCCCCGTCATGTTTTCGTCTAGCGTTAAGAGATGGCACATAACCAAGTCCAAGAGACGCTTTCGCAAATAGACGTGGTTCTCAGGATCGTATGGCGCAAAACTGGTGCTATCTGAGTTCCCTACGAACTCTGCCGCCATACCAAAATACTCAGTAAGAAGTTCGTTCGAATATTTAGTTTCATCCGAAAACGCTGGGTATAGCGTTCTAAAATTCTCTGGATCAAAGATAACAACAGCCATAACTCTCTCTATACGTTTTTAGTTTCTTGAACTCCGACTTTGGCCGGGTCAACAGGATTCACTCCATGATCAATCTCTTTTAGCTCATCAGTACGAGACTTAAATTCTTTTTCGTCTTTCATTGGAATAATGCAAGGCAATCCGCCGTTTACGCCTGTAAATGCGGCTTCTTTTCCGTGCATTTTGAGAATATTTTCCCAGTCTGCTTTATCAATCTTGAAAGCTATCGCGTTGCCTTTCCCGAGCAGAATCCCCTCTCTTTTAGAACGCAGATCGTCATTAAGCCCGGGGAATACAATCGTTTTTGTTCCACCGTCACTGCATGGAACATCATCAAATTTCAAGCCGTGAGGAAGGGAAACAGCCAAAACAACAGTTGCTGCCGTTTTTGCCGCTGATTTTGTTTTTTTCGTATCTTCAAAAGTTGAACCAACAACAGTGCCACCCTGAGCGAGTGTTGCAGCTTCGTTTTTCGCAGGTCTTGCCATATTCTTAAATCTCCGTGAATGAATAAAAAGGGGACCGAAAAGCCCCCTGTTTGGTTTAAATGAAGGTTACACCCCCAGCATAGTTGCAACGAGGCTGGGTCTGCGAATGATGGAACCCCATGTGCCACCCACAACTTTCTGTTTAAAAGAAGAGAGTTCAGGAACGACACGGCCCAGGAAGAGTTTTTCAGAGTATGCGGTAATGCCAGTCTGAACACCCATCAACTCAGGAACCACCATATAGAGCATTTCTCCTGCAGTAGTGCTGAGTTCGGGCAACTGAACAATTTCGAGATTCGGGAATGACTGTTTGAGCATAGACATAGCCGTACGACCGAAATTGTTAGGTTGGGTCAAGTATGCGGCTCGTTTGTTGCTGATAGCTAAAACAATACGCATATTCTGATCAACCAGTCCCGCGTTCTTTCCTGAAATCTCGATCCAAAGCTTGTTGATATCATCGTAGACGAGATTAGCGGCGCCCTCAGGGTTGGCCGCCACCTTAGCAGGCCACGTAGAGTTGCTGTTTACAGATGTCGGGGCAATAGAAGCAGGAAGATTAGGATCATTTAACATCCCGTAAATCTTCTTGCCCGCTACCCCGTAAAGTGCGAACTTGTTATGTGCCATAGCAAGCACATAAGCTGCGGCCTGCTGCTTAGAGCCAACAAGATTTAATTTTGCCTTCGCCGCAACTCCCGCTTCTCTATCGCCGTATTTGATAACAGTTTCAAAGAGGAAGTTTTCACGCGTCGGATATGCAAAGTTGACGTCAGAAGAAACATTTTCCGTAAAGTCGGAATAAGGGGTCACATTGCCTGCAAATTCTTCTACCGGGAAGGTAAAGAAGTTGTAGGTCCAGTCTCCCTTGCGTTCTTCGCCGAAAACCTTAGAAGCATTCTGGGCGCCAAATAAAATCGGAACAACGTTCGGATCAATGAACGTCGTAAATAGCGCAGGCACGCCCACAGAAACAGGTGTCTGCAAGGCCGCGTCACGAGCGATAGAACGCGCTGCGGCCTCGTAATCAACTTTGATTTTTCCGTCTTTCGTAGAGTTAAACGGCATAAAGCCTTTAACGCCTACGCCGCCAATGCCCTTTTCTTGTGCTAGCTTGAAGTCATCCATGTTAATTTTCCTCGATTAGTTGCCACTAGCCGCTGCGGGTGTAATAGACAAGCCGTGGTTAGAGATAATGATCGTGTCATCCTTAGCGCCAGCCGTACGAACTACCCAGCCCGTATCATTCGCGGCGCCGGCGGCTCCGAATGTGATGTTTCCGGTTGTGGGATCACAAAGAACCGATTGACCGACCGTAGCAGCGGCCGGAGCAACAATGTAGTAATCACCGCGTTCGGCGATTGTGAGCTCAGCGCCCTCGGGATAAATATCAGTATCCTCATCATAGGACGGCAGAGAAGCCGTAAAAGTACGCTCTACAAGACCTACTACCTTATCCCCTGCGGCTCCTGTTGCAGAGGCTACAGGGAATTGAACAGCCGTTGTGGAGCCCGTTGCGGCCTTAGCAAAGACGAAAGTACCGCAAGCCACGGTTCCATCGCTCAAGTAATTATGCGGCGTGTATACCGCCTGATTGAAAGCGACCTGCTGACCGGGAATGCCAATCGCAGGATAGAGATTTACTGTTTTTTGCAACATCTAAAAACTCCTATTAGTTAACTTTTTCAAGAATGGAAGTGAGCGCGGTACGTTCGTCTTTCGGCGCCGAATCGCGTGCAGTGGCCTTAGTAGAACCTTGACGACCTGCGATGTAAGCGCGGTAAGCAATTCGAGCTTGAGAAGCGCTGACACCGCTAATGCCCAATTTCTTCAAAGCGGCCAAATAAACCTGACCTGCAGAATCGTAAGCACCTAAACGAATTGCACCGACAATCGGCTTGACTTCCTCAATTGCGGTCATTTCGTCGACAAGTGCGGATTTAAGGGCTTTGAGCGAATCAGACGCTTTCACCGTTTCTTCTACCTTTTCTTCGACGCCTTTCACTTCTTCGCCGTCATCTTCGGCCTCTTTGGCCGTGAACTTGTAGCCTTCCTTGAAAGCATTCTTGACAGCGTCCGGAGCGTCATCAAGGCCGCAGGATTTCAAAGCGTCTTCAACACCCTGCAAGTAACGCTCTTCACCTTCGCGCTCATGATCTCGATCAATGCGTTTCGGATCAGCTTTTTCACGTTTTTCGCCGTAAAGGACGCCAGCCTCAAATCCAGCCTTGAAAGTCGGATCTTTCATTTTTTCGTCAAGTTCAATATCGTCATCCTTTGTTTCGTTTTCAGCGGGCTTGGGTGCTTCATCGCCAGTAGCCTTTGAGTAAGCCAAGTCAGACAACGTATCCTTCATTTTCTTGAGATCGTCATCGCTCATCCCCTTGCTTTTCAGCTCGTCGAGAATTTTTGTAATGGCGGCCTCTTTGTCTTCATCAGAGGCGTCTACAACATTGCCGTTTTCATCAACCTTGTGCAGGTCGATAATTTTCTGGGCGAGATCAACTTCTTTCTGCTCGGTGCCAGCGTCTTTGTTTTCAATATCTGCCATATTGATTTCCTTACCTGTATCGCTAACCTTCACGGTCGGGCCAGCTCGCCCTTTCTCAACTAGCGCCAAATGGTTAGCTCTAATTTGACGCTGTACAAAATCGTAGTGTTCCCCATCGTCCGTATCCCCTGACTTAAACTCAGGAATATATGTGTACGCCAGGGACAGCTCCTTCATGCTTCCATCATTGATACGGTTAATCGCGTCCTGATCGAAAATATGAAGAGAGTTCATTAAAAACGGGGCCTCAAAAGCCCCGTCGGTTCCGGTAGTTCCTACCCGAGTTTGTTTGTCCTCAGGCTCGCCTGAATCATCGTGATGTTCTAGGTGAATCGGAATACCATTTACCGATTTGATTGTTTCTTCGCTTGCAAGTTCTTCCGGCGGTCTGTATGCGTGATAGATCGTTTCAGGATCCAGTCCTTGAGCCTGCCAGCCTGAAATTTCACGGCCTAAATAAGGTGCAACCTGCACGCGCGTTAACGGCGAACGTTCAACGTGTAGAAAGCCATTCGCGTCAACCGTTCTCATGCTGACCGAGTCGAACGCAATATAGCGATCTTCTTTATTCATTACCTAAACCTCAAAATATGAGCTGCCCTGTCGTCAAAATCCAATGACAAAAAGGACTATCGACTTAAACAAATAAAAAGCTAAGTAGCCTGCAAAAGTCCAGCGAATAACAAAGAACCACTTGGGGTAGGCTCTGACAAAATCCATGACGAATCTCCTCGTCTGTTTTGATAAAATTAACTTCATGGTCGATGTTTCCCTAAGCTAATCGACTACTAAAAACCCCGCGAGTTCGTACCTCACGGGGTTTTGTTTAAATTCTTGGTTTAGTCCTCAATGACAGGACGAAACGTACAGCGGCACCAATACAACTCACCCGGCATAACTTTTTTGTCTACCGCCTTGTCATAAAGTCCTTCCGCGAGATTGAATGTTTTCCCGTTCATCCCTATATGCGTCGGACGGCTTGAGTATTGACCGGGAACATGAATCCAAACGCCTCTCTTAATCCCGATTCCTTCACAATTCTTTTGAAGAATTTTTTGACTGATTTTTGACGTCTGATCTATCGCTACTCGCCTAGCACGTTTCTCGGTAAAGCCTTTCGTGGCTTCCAAGGTTTCAACGATGTGGGAGTACGTGTTCTTGCCTTCGTATGCGTCTAAAAACGCCGCCCGAATGTTCCCTATATCGCTGGAATTTATGCGTGTTATAAGACTTACTGTATCGGTTACAAGCTTCGGTAATTCATCTATAGCCTGAGGCGTTATGAAAAACGATTTACGACTATTGCGCATGGCCTGCCTGAGAACGGCCGCAGGAATTCCCGCGGCTGTCAACGAGGCCTTTTGGGAAACCGAAATATCAGCCGACAGGTTACGTACATACCAGTCTGCGATCTTCTGCGTTTCTTTGTCCGCTTCTCGTAACCATGACATCATGTTGCGAGCAATAAACTCATCAATATTCCGCTTGAACCGTTCAGGATCACGGAGCACAAGGCGATTGATTTTGCGCTTAATCTGCCTAAGCCTTTCACGGTCTATCGGGTCATCAGGCCTAAACGTTAATGACACGTCTTCGGCTAAGAGATTTTCCTGATCGATGTACAGCAAAATCTCATTGATAACACGACGCCTAAACGAGTTAACGAACGTCAAAAGTTTCTTCTCGAACTTCCGACTCATCGCAGGACTGGCGGCAATGCTGCGGGCCGTTTTCAATGAATTTCTCCCGATTTGTCCACGTCATCCAAATGAGGCTTGTTCTCTGGCGCCGGAGTTTCCCTCTTTGATAAAAACTCCTGCATAGGACCGTTAGTGGCCGTAGGATCATCAGTCATCAAATCACCCTCCATATCGTCAGGCAATTCATCGCCAATGAAATCTAACCCGGTAGTCGGATCACGTTTAACCGATTCACGAACCTCTTCGGCGCTGATAACGTTTCTGTCTTGAAGCACGGCCAGCATATCCACGCGGGTTTTTGCCGTCATTGCAATAGCTGCAGCGTCATCCTCACCCAGCTCATTAAACATGAAGGAAATTGAATCATCAATTTTGCCAAACTCGACAAGCTGAATGATTTTTAAACAGGTCTGAATCGCGTTCCTGTTTAATTCCTGCTTTGACTTGATATGGTCGTAATAATTACGGATATCGCTCTGACCTGTTGCGTTAAAGCCGCTCGGCGAAATACCCAAGAGTTTTACCGCAGGAGTTCGGTTAATGCTGGCTATGAATTCCAGCGACTGGCGGATAATGTCAGTCACGCCTGCAATGGTGGCGGTAATGTTTTGAACATCTTCGGTTGAATCGCAGGCAAACACAGAATCATTATCACGATACCTCTGTAGCAGCGACATTTTCCCGTCGAGCTGTTCGATACCTCCGGCATCTAAGACCTGAGCAAAATCCGTCTTGAAAACCAAGAGATTCAGCTTGTCTAAGATGTTTACACCTGCTTCCCGAGCCTTGTTCCAATGCAGAACGTAATCCCACAAAATTTGCGCTTGTGGAATTCCGAAGAAATTGTATGCAGGCTTCAGTAACTGCGGGGGCTCGTTATCAACCAGTCGCAGCAGCCGAGAGGCGTGGACTTTGCGTCCTAAAACGTACCAATGAGCGGGCCTCATGTAATCAGACTTCAACGGGTCGACAGAGTTGTACATGCCCGGCGATACGTTAATCGGGTCAACTAAAACAAATTTAACGTCGGAATCTTTCTTGATCTCAGCTGAAACGTCTGAAATATTCAACGGCAAATCCAGCTTCTCAGCTCCGGTATCGATAAAGATCAAGGCCCCGCCCATAAACCCAACTAGCGACTGAGCACGATTAAATAAAGACCGCAATCTGTACTTTGATTCCTGCAGGTCTTGTAGCTTGTCGATTGCTTCATTCTCAACGTCATCGCCGCCGGTTACCTGAATCCACTCTCTGGTCATGTCATCTGCGACGGTTTGAACGCAGGTGCGAATCATGCCATTTTGCGCGATTTGCTGAAGGACTCCATAGCCTACAAAGGAAGTCGTAGGAAACTGTCCCAGCGCCATAGCGTGACCCGTGAGCGTGCTCTGTAACGCCGCTAGGCTAGCCTCAAACGCTGAATCATGAGCCATTGAGACGGCCTTGCTATCTTCCTCGTCTAAACCTTGTAACCCAAGGGTAACAGGCAACGAGGAAAGCGCTTTGACTTCATCCTCCGTTAATGTCTTCCCTTTGGGAAAATACGGAGCACTGGCGGCCTGAGCATAATCCACCACCCCGGCCCGTTTCTGCAAACCTAACGGGCGGTGTTTATCGTTTGTTTTTTTCTTCATTGCGTTAATCGAAAAAAATGCCGCCCACGGGTTATGTAGGCGGCCAACTCATCCAAGGAGATAAAACTACTCAAAACCTCGGAGGCCGCTTCAAAGCCTTCAGCACATCCTTAGACAGAATGTATGTTGCGTTGTTTCTAAAGTAATTTAGACATTGACTGAGGGAGTCGACACAATCGTCGTGAGCTCCGGCTGGAAAATTAAGTAATTCGGCCTCAAATGCACCCATCCATGGCGTTTTCTTCGGGTCAGGCAGGTACACATTACCAGCCTCAAAAAACGGCGTTATAGCGCTCGCACGAGCTTCCTTAGATTCCTTCGGAGTAACCGGGACAATACCGCTGACCGTTTTTTGAAGTTCTGAAATAATCGCCGAACCGTTCGCTTTGTCCTCAACGAGCTTGCGTAACGCCTTGGGCCACTTTTGCGCAAGGATAAGAAACATCTCACGCGTTTTAACGAAGTCCCATTGACCACGAACCTGATCAAGCAAATAGAAATCAGCGCCTTTCTTGCCCCAAACTTGTCCTACCACATAGTCGGAATTCTTCGAATCCTTAAACGTCATGTCCCACGACGCCACGATCTGATCAAACTCAGGAGGCAGGCTTGATTCTGTCCAATATTTGAACCATTCGGCTTTGAATATGTTGCCTCCGTCCGGAATCGGATGCTGCTGATACAGTGCAGCCCAATCCCTCGATCCGACAGTTTTCTGAATCTTTTTAAGCTGATCTAACGAATAACGCTCAGGATGCAGCGCCTCGCCTTTCCGCCTATGGATTTCATCATGCTCAGCAATCGCAGGATAGTTAATGACCGTAAAAGTATCGCCCTGTCCGTTCTCCATGTTTTCAATGAGGCGCCCAATGAGATCGTCTAAGTGCCACCTCGTAGCCATGACGATCACACCACCGCCCGGAGATAGGCGTGTATATGCCGTAGATGTGTACCAATCCCAAATAGACTGTCGGACCGTGGCACTATTCGCTTCCGCGCGATCTTTCACGGGGTCATCAATGAGTAGGCAGTCTGCGCCTTGGCCCGTAATACCGCCTCCGACGCCGCATGAGCGATAGGCGCCAGAATATCCGACAATCTCAAATAAATCGGATGTCCGAATGTACGACCCTCGCGAGTCCGTCCGGACTCGCGAACCATTTAGCGTCGTTTCGGGGAATATCTCTTGATATTTTTCATCATCGATAATCCGCTGAACGTCACGATTAAAACGCTGAGATAAGTCAGCGCTGTAGGATGTAGCGATAATCTGAAGATCGGGGAAACGCCCGAAGGCGTAGGCAGGGAAACGGCGCGAAACAAGCTCACTCTTACCCGAACGAGGGGGTAAAGTAATTATCAGCCTCGGAGACTTCTTCTCTTTAACAGCTTCTAGAAACTCGTCGAGCATGTCACAAATTTCCTTATGTACCCATCCCATTAGGTAATCGGGCTTAGTGTACGTAGTGAAATGTGCAAGCGATTTACGGGCCTTAGCTATCCTGATCTCCTTTATCGTTGGAAGCCGCATTCACAATACCCTCCAGCGCGTCTAACTGTTCCAAGGTGAGCTTGCTTAGATCCAGCTGGTTAACTTTATCGACCTTGACCGGTTCACCGTCCTTTCCAGTGATCTCCTTCCTGTCAGTCTCTTTCCACCCACAGCGACTCTTCATGTAAAAAATGGTCGCTGCCGGATTGCCCTCTCGGATGAGAGCCATCAACTTTCCGCCAACAAAGGCGTTGGCCTTGGCCTTTCCCTTTTTTATAGCGGTCGCAAAATTCGCAAAATCTTTTTTTCGATTCTGTAAGGTTCGATAACTAATCCCGAGCGCGAGAGCGATCTCTTCCTCGTTATCACAAACCTGAGCCAGTTGTTCAACCTTCTCTAGGTCAATCTGAATGCGTGGACGAGTCCGCTTCTTTTGAACTTTTTCTTCCATGCCTTCAACCTGCCTGTAGTTAACTGGTCATATCGATGATCTTCTGGATTAAATCTTCTGGTCCGAAACTCTTAACGAAATCCTGAACCTGCTCTTTGTATTCGATCGGAATTGAGAGCGTCAGATTAAAGCTGTCTGCCTCGGGCTCCTCTTTTTCCGGTTCTTCCTCAGCGGGTTCGGTAGTTCCACACAGCAAGGCGTTCAACTCTTCGTCGGAGAAACCAGTGACCGGCGCCAAATCTGTATCCTGCAATTCCTGCAGTTCGATTCTCAGCAGGTCGATGTCCCAACCAGAATTAAGAGCAATTCGATTGTCTGCGAGGATAAAAGCCTTCTTCTGAGCCTCGGATAATTTGCTTAGCTCGATGGTCGGAACAACCTTAAGACCAAGCTTTTTGGCCGCTTTCAGGCGTCCATGTCCGGCAATCACTCCGCCTTGTTCATCCACAAGGATAGGATTGTTGAACCCAAATTCCTTGATCGAACTGGCGATCTGATTCACTTGTTCCTCGGAATGCGTCCGGGCATTGTTTGCATACGGAATCAGGTCATTGACCGGCCTGTAGAGAATTTTGAGTTCAGATTCTTTCATAGCTTAAAAAAGGTGCGCCCAGCATTTTCAGCTGGGCGCACTCCAACCAACCCCAAGGAGATAGACCGTTTTTTGAACGGGACGATCGACCCGCTTTTTCTCAGGTAGAAAAAGACAAACAAAAACGAACTACCTGACAGCTCAAGATAGTTCGTCAAAAACTAAATTTCTAAATCCGTTGTCCTAAGGCGCAATCGGCTTTGGTAGGGAGGAGAAATGAGCCCCAATGACAGAGATTGCCTTAGCCGCCTCAACTTGTTGGATTTGGTTCTTACACACCTGACGCTGAAGATACTTTGGAAGAGCTCTGTCGATGTATTCTGATCGAAACCATCTTCGGAACAAAGGAAGCGCATCTTCCGGATAGGCCCAGGCCTTTTGCGGGTTAGACGCTGCCTGTCTGTAATAAGGCGGGTAGTTGTGTGCGTATTTAACGCGTGACCCGATCTTATTATCTAAATCATTATCAACCCAAAACCTGCCCCAGCACAGAGCTACCGAAATATCAGGAATTACCTCGTCCGAAAAAACTAGTCCGTTTCGGATCAGCGGAATAATCAAGCAAGCGATCTCTGTAAATATGCAGAAATAGCCTTCCGGTACTTGGTTGGACACAAGGTCAACTCTGTCGTGAAAATTTCTCCAGCTATCTATGACCGACGTTGTTGGCGCGTAGCCAACCAAGGCGTAGATAAATTGCCTGAATGAAGTTTTTGCGAGTGTGCGAAAAAGATTTTTGGCCTTCTCGCGAGGTTCGTTCGATTCGAAGGCATAAAACTCAATAACGGCCATGCAAACTTGTTCCGTATACGCATTTACATCTCTTCCGTTGTGCCTTACTTTTATCGAGAGTTCTGACTCGGTAAAACCGGATTCGGCCAACCTTTGTTTAATCCAGCTTCCTCTTGGCTTCTCAGACTCTTCCGGCCAGTTTGCAGACAATCTGGATAGAACTTTTCTGTCCACGCCGCACATAGCCGCTAGAGCTGACTCGGATACGTAAGGTTGCCCGCTCTTGAGTACCCCAAATAGATTACCTTCTCCTTTTTCAACTGTGGCCTCGGGAACAAACAGAGGGATTTCCCGGTACGGGACTAACTTATCAAATTCTTCATATAACTTGCTGTTTTTAATCATATTTTCACCTGGGACTAAATTGGTTTTATCCTATATTTATTTGGCGGCGAAAACAAGATTTTCAATAGTTAGCTAAGTTTCGAACTTGATCAAAATGGGCCAAAGGAAACGCCAAAACATTCCGTGCCTCACAAAAACAAAAAGCCCCGGAATCGGAGCTCTCATATTCGCCTGGCTTGATGTTTGCATCCTCTTTTCTCTGGATACACCGGTTCCTCCGCAAGGAACCGTCATCTTTAAGCCTCTAGGCGGCCTGGCAAACAGGCTTGAAATTGTCTACTTGTGACTATACACCAAAAAGAAGCCCCTCGCACTGGAGGGGCTGGGTTGATTAAAGTTTGATTATTGAGCGGTATGCGTCAGCGCCCAATGCTTGTAACACTCGAGGTCTTTGACCGAAAATCCGAGATCGTCGAGCGAACGTTCAAGCTTTACAAGATTTAAATCGTTCACCGCGTCCCACAGCTTACTTGCGTCCGGAACATCCAAAGCCTGCATGACCCGCATTGCCTGCACTAGAGGTTTTCTGAAAAGGTAGCGCTGGTAGTAGCAGAATGTTTGTAGAATCTTCAAAAAGTCCGCGTCAACAACGTATCGTTGTCTTTCAGTCTCGGTAGGCTCAGAGGCTGGTGCTTCAGGTACGCTCAAGTCAACTACTTCAATAAAACGCAGGCAGTCCTCGAACTGCGACTGTTTGAGTTCTGTGTAGCGTGGGATTTGGTAGCGTGCCTTGATCGCGCGGTAGATCGTCTGATAGTACACAGCCGTTTTCTTTGCGCGTCTTGCTACTGCCTGTTGGATTGCAACCTGCTGCGCGTTGGTGATGGTGTCCCCGTTCTCAAGCTGACTTGGTGATCTTAGTTGAGCTTCCATTCGCTCGAACTCATCGTAAAAGGCACATTTGAAGTCGAGGGCCTTTGCACCTGTGAAACCCATGGCGAGGATACTGAAGCCCTTACGGTCCATCCAGTAAAACGGAATTTTGCGCATCGTTGCGCCTAACTTTTTGATTTCCTGCGTGAGCGAAAAATTCCGCTCACGTTCAAATTCGGGTTTAAGTCCGACGAGTTTACGAATAGATTCGAGAACATCTTTATGTTGTTTGCCAAAGTACTCGGCAACCTTGATGCTAGATGTAACCGGACGGCCTTCAATAACCGTGAAGGCATTGGCATTAATGAGATTTGACATTAAAGTCTCCATTGAGTTTAAAAACTTGCGCCATCCGCCAAGATGGTGAGCAAGGCTTAAGGGTTGGCGGACCGCCTCAATGGATACGGCCAGTCTTTCGACTGCCCTCAGCCTCGCTCATAAGAGACTTTTAAAGGAGGTGGCGTTTCGCCATCCCCTTGCAATCAGCTATAAAAAAACGCCTTACGGCGACTGATCGCCATTGAGATCGGGCCGCCAAGCCCGCGCTGTTGTTCAACAGCGAGGTCAGTATAGCGATACTCCGAGAAAAAATAAATAGGTCCATCCTAAAAAGCATTTGTAACCTTCCTTTCGTTAGTTTTTTCAAAATACCGAACTCGCAAAGCGAAAAATAACAAGGCATCTTCAGTCCACCGATCAAGCTTTCTCCGCTTGATGTTCCAGATTCGCTTACCTGCCTTGCTCAATGAAGACTGGGAGCCAAACACATATAGCAGAACAATCAGTTTCGCTGTCCGGACATTCAACCCATGGGTTCCGATAGAGAGAACTTCGGTTCCCGGCGCCGAGAAGTTTTGCCAAACGACATTGAGAAAATCGGCGTCTTTCATGTCAACTTCGCAGGCCCTTAAACCGCTATTGCCATCATCTTCTGTGTAGTCCTCAGAAAAATCCGTCTTATTTCTCGTCAGTGCGAGGGCTTTCTCTACTGCGTAGGCAATCGAGACGTTTTTAACCACGCGATCACGATATGCCCGGCGCCAGTTATCCAAACGAGGTCTGAGATCATCAATGAGTTTTTGTTCTGTTTCTGTCATCCAAGAGTCCTCACGTAGCTAAACATGCAGTAGAGATAAACAATGCCAAAGGTGGACAGCATCAGCGTTTTAACTTTTTTCCGGAGCTTATCGCGAGGTAGAAGAAAATCATCGATCCATTTCAAGCCCCATAGGATTGCAAAAGTCGCGACATAGACAGTCATAGTCCAAAAAACAATTCCCTCTGTACTAATAGGCCTCGACATTCCAACCCCCTCCCTCTTTCTTTGTTTTCGGCGTTACGATGAACAACGGAATCGGACACTCATCAGCACAGACTTTGCATTTAACTTTTGCGTCGTCAGCGAAGATTTTTAGAGAGCCCTTGACCTCGTGCAGCTCAAGCGTTTTATCCGGACGCATGACCAGAAAATCAGGCGTATACGAGCATCGGTTTGAGGCAATCTTCCACGTGAAGCGCTCGAACCAGTATTTGAGAATTAACCCGGCGTTTTTCTGTTGTTCCAGATAATCTCGATAGGCGGCCTCGGTCCGGTTCATTTCTCCTACTTTTAACCTGCCCTTTGCTTGTAAAAACCTTTTCATTTATCCCTCCTGATTGGATTTGTATTGTTTGGTTGAGTTTTTGGATGCTGTTTCCAGAACATTAGAGTTCCGTTGAGCGATGATTTGCGCATGTGCTCTCCACCTATCGAACTGAGAGAAAAACTCTCTTCTGCGTTGAATTTGGTCGTCTCCTGCCCGCTTGAACACTGAGCACCGAGTAAACGAGATCGGATAACACTCTCCAGGCCCTCGAGACTCATGCAGGCAATAGATGTTCATGTCTCCGAATGAAGGTACCGGCGGTACACGCTTCTTGCCTTGTGAATCAATCCAATACGAGGCCGCGTGAGCGCAGTAGAGGCAGCATCCGGTCATGAGTCAATCCTTGTTCTGTAGCCACAAAATGAATGCTATTAACAAGGCCACCACGCAGCACATGGAGAAATACGCAACGTCTTCAATATCAAAGCTCATACTTCTTTTCCTCCCTTCCAATCTCAAAAGCGGCTCTCACCAGCAGTCCGAGCAGGACTAAATTCACGAACACAATCGGTGCCAAAATGATCATCAGCAACTGCCATGCACTCTCTGACATAAACCCTCCTAAAAGTACGGCTCAGGCGCTTGCTCTGACTGCGTTAGCTCCAGCCACGGCCTCACCGGAACACGCGTCCATGACGTACAGAAATTCAGACTGGCGTTGTCCCTCCAAAGTTTGATAAACCCTTCCCAAGCTCCGTTTCTTTGTTTGCACAGGTTCAAAACAAAATCAGGCTTGGTGTCATCGACATCTTTGCCCTCTGCCTTCTTTTGCACCTTGGAGAAATCACGAGCTAAGACAAAAACATTGAAGGCAATGTTTGTGATGTTGGAGCTCCCCTTGATTGAGTCTTTTGAAGCTGAATCAAAGACGGAGTAAGTTTTTGAACTGGCATCACCACGCTTGCGGCAATGGGCCACAACGACAATGTGGACATTGTTGGTCCGAGCAAACTCAACCAGTTTGGTCATCACATAATCGGTTTCCTTCTTGTCCATGTCGTCTCTGACACACATCATCAGAGAGTCAACAAAGAGGATGTCTGACTTGTAGTCACGGACGGCTGAGTCAAGGAGGCGCAATAGTTCGTCCGGAGAAACCTTTCTCTGCAGGTCACAGATACGCATTCTTGAGGCGAATTGTTTGAAGAAAAGATCAACGTCAGGTTCTTCAATCATCCTTTTGTCTGTGCTGCACACTGTCTGCATGAGCATTCTTTCGATCGTCCGCACTGGAGCCATTTCAAACGAAGCAATGTACAGAGAAGCTCCGCAGGAAATCAGGTGCAGTCCGATCTGTCCCAGCAATAAGGATTTGCCTGAACCGTTTTCACCGGCCAATACCGTCAGTTCTCCTGGTCGGAATTCAAAATCTATCGGACGCCCGACACAGCCTTCATTCGTTTGAGTAAAGGGAAGCGTGAACTTAGATACATGAGTCTTCTTCGCTTCCAGATAGTTCTGAAAGTCATTCTTAAACTCAAGAACGTCCTTGTTGATGAAAAACTCAGGAGGTTTGTAAGCCCTACTCTCGTATTCCGACAAAGAAGTTTCTATCTCGGCTCCGCCCGTCGGATCGCCCCAGTAGTCATCAAGCTCAGGCGAAACGCTTGTATTTTTTGGATTCATAGTCAAATTTCCATGCAATCAGTTGTTTGTTTTTGAACATCACCGAAACGATGACGGCGGCGGGTAGAGCTTTTGGGATTTCAAGCATCCATCGACGGACGGTCTCTCTGAGTTCAGGCGTATCTTCAACATCGATAAAGTCGATCAGAACGGTCTTCCCCTTTAGGAATTCGGCCTTGATGTGGTTTGGTTCGTCGCAGAACGAAAACAACACCGTAGGAACCTGAGGCCGTCTTCTTGGCAACACCTCGATTTCATCTTCGTAGATCGCATCAGCCTGATAGAGAGCCAGCTCACTGTCAGTCAGGCGAGGGAAAAAGACCAACTGGGTAGTCGTAAATGCGTCCGGATGCTCGTAAAACGTTCTACCCTGATCGTCTCGAACAACGGCAGCAGCGGCAAACATCATCTCTGCTCCTTATTGTTGGGAAGGTCCTTGATGTCGTAGGCTCTCATGCCTGCATGGAGCTTCTCTACGAACTTGTTTTTGGCACCGGTTGAATACGTGACGGGAGGAAGTTCTTTGTTGTATTCAGAAGCAGAGACCCAATGAGCATTGGGATCTTTCCAATCATCTTTAACCCAATCGGCCTTAAAACCCGTCCAGTTGCGGACCATCATTTCGTTGATGACCTCTTCCAACGTCCAGCCAGCTTTTTTCGCTTCCTTACGAAGAAGCGAAATAACTCTTTCTGTTACCGGCGCCTTCTTTTGCTTTCGATAAGCCAAAAAGTCCTGCCAAAACTCGTCAGTCAATTCCTCAGGTTTCTGGAGGCGTTGTGTCTTGACTTCCTTTTTTGGCTTCGGTTCAACTATTTCCTTTTTGGAAACACTTGCCTCCTGCTCTTCAAGCGGAAGTTCTTCCTCAATGGCTTCAGTTTTTAGAGAAACTGGTTTTTCACACTCACGCCCCGCGAAATTTTCTGCAACTGCCGACTGTTTTTCGCTCTTTTCGGTGTGTGTATATATTTCCTGTTCCTGTTCCTGTTCCTGGATGCGGGATGGTTGCTCGTTGACACGTAAGATGGCATCCTTGATGGCATCCATTAGGTCATTGGGGATGGCGTTTCTCATGCCAGTAGACAAGCTGTCCACAAAGGCTTTCAGGCTTGCAACGTGCCTATCCAACAGATCACATTCGGGCATTAAATCGATCAATTCACGCCAAGATTTGAATGCGTTCGGGGATGACGGTGCGTTGTACTTTAGGAAGTTGTTTATGACCATGAGCCCTGCCTTCTCGTCAGCATCAATCATGCCGTTTAAGGTGACTTCTTGGATGGCATGTGACATGGCATCTCGTTGCCATCCCAGCTCATCGGCAAGATTTGAGACTCGTGTCCGAATCGTTCCTATTTGCGTGGTGTCCGGATGCGTCAACAGCAGGATGAATACCAGCTTTGCGTTGTCTGACAGTTCTCGAAACTTCCTGTCATTCCACATTCGGACATCGATTTTTCTATAGCGAGCCATAGTATTGACCCTTTTTATTTCAACACTTTCCAAATTGGCAAAGCAGGGAAACGCAACCTGAAATAAGGCAAGTAACTTTTGGGTATTCCGTGTTTCTTCCAATATGTAATCGAGGCTGGATTAAGTCCTAGTTCCTTTGCCAGAGCTCTTTGTTGTCCCCTATCTCTCCAAAAGAAACCCTTGTATTGAGATACGACCTCTTTGAATAAGCGTTTTTTTAAATCGTCGTCCATATCGTTAAATATTAAAACAATTTTATTTAAACATTTTAAATTATAAACGAAACGTTTAAATATTTGTATGTTTAAAAATTTAACGTTTATGTAAAAATTACTTAAAATCTGACCTAAAGGAGTTTTCCTATGAAGACATACAAAGACAGAATCTCAGAACTTCTTGCCAAAAACGGAATGTCTAATGCAGAACTGGCTCGACAGATTCAAGTGTCCGCTCCGACAATTACTTACTGGCTCGGTCCGAGAAATAAAGGACTTAAATACGAAGACGCCGTAAAAATTTCAAATGTGTTTGGAGTTAGTCCAGATTGGCTAATTTACGGGGAAGAAAAAGAAAGTTTCGAACCTGAAAAACCTGATGACGACCAAACCATTTATCTTCAAAAGGTCAATTTATTCGCATCCTGCGGAGCTCTGTCCGCATACGAAGATCGTCAAAATGACTCTGATGTTATTGAAGGACTAAGGGTTGGCGTTCAATGGTTTAAAAATAATTTTCCTCAGTACCAGCCTCTAAACGTTCAGATAGTCACGGCTTCGGGAGATTCAATGGAGCCTCTGATAAAGGACGGTGATTTAGTTTTTGTGGATGTAAGCAAAAACGAATGCGACCGGGACGGAGTTTACTTTCTTTTTCTAGACGGGCAATACTTTATTAAACGAGTACAAAGAAGCTTTGGAAAGAGATTGATCTTAATTTCTGACAACAACAAATATAGGGACATCGAGATCAATGCAGACAGTCAAGTTGAATTTCACACTATAGGAAGAGTCATTAAAACGTTTAAATCAACCGATATCTAACTGAAGGAGAATGACCATGGAGTTAATAGATAAGTTTAAGGCACTGGGTTTAAAGTCTAAAAAGATGGCAGACAACCTAACTAATGAAGAAATTACAAAGACAGCACTCATCATGCCCTTTATTCAGCTTTTGGGTTATGACATTTTTGATCCGCAAGAAGTAGTGCCAGAATTTCAAGCGCAAGCGGGAGTAAAGAAAGACCAGCGCGTTGACTATGCTCTTTGTAAGGATGGAAACCCGATTGTTTTGATTGAAGCAAAAGCCTATGGCGCTTCTCTCGATAAGGACCAACTTGACCAACTTAAAAGGTACTTTCCGTTTGTAAAAACAGCTCGTGTAGGCATTTTGACGGATGGCAACCGGTATCGCTTTTTCACCGATTTAGAGGTTGACAATGTTATGGACGACTCTCCTTACTTTGAGGTGAGTTTAGATAACATTAACGACGATGACTTAGATAAAATCCTTCTTCTGGCTAAGGATAAGTACAACGACGAATCGACAATTAAAATAGCCGAGCAATTGAAATTCACGAAACAATTTAAGCTCATTCTATCCAAGCAGTACGAACAACCAGAGGAAGATTTTGTACGATTCTTTGCCAAAAAAGTTTGGAATGGCCAAATTAATCAAAATGTTAAAGACAAATTAACACCGCTCTTAAAAGAATCATTTAGACAGTGGACAGAGGAAAAAATTAACGCGAGACTACGTAAGGCCATTGAGGGAGAAGAAAAACAACAACAGGAAGAAGTTGCAGAAGCTGCACCGGAGCCTGCCAATAACAACCCCGAAGCAAATGACTCAGACAAGCTTGGACTTAATATCATTAAGGCGATCCTTGCAGATGTCTGCGACGTCTCCAGAATATACCTAAGGCCATCAAAAACTTACTGTGCTGTTCTTTTGGACGATAACAATAGAAAAACCTTGGTTCGGTTCTACTTCCAAAATCCAGAAAAATTAAAGATCGACTTATATGGCTTCATGAGAGTTGAACCACCTTTCCAAATTTCTACAGTTGAGGACATTTATAACTACAAAGAAAAAATAATTGAAATATTCCAGCGTATAGAAGCCGGAGATACAGGTCTTAACCAGCAGTCCGAGAACAAACAATAACGTAATCAAGTAGCTCATTCAAAGCCGCCTACAGGCGGCCTATTTTTATATCTTCTTAAGAAGTTAATAAATTGCCAACAGGATTACTTATTAGATAAAACCCCATTATCAAAACTGGTAACGATAAAACTTATTCCTTTTTAACCAGTCTTAAAATAAGTGGCTGACAAAACATCGACTTTCAAAAAATTATGGAAGAAAAGAATATCGTCCTTTACGGAAATATTGATGACGGTCCCGTTGTGGCTGTAGTAGTTGAAAATGAAACACTATGGCTCTCTCAAAGACAAATGGCTGAGCTATTTAACGTCTCTCTCACAACAATTAATGAACATCTTAAAAACGTATTTGAATCTGGCGAATTAGAGCAAAATTCAACTATTCGGAATTTCCGAATAGTTGCTACAAATCGCAAATCGTATAACGTAATGCATTACAACTTAGATGCGATTATCGCCGTAGGCTATAGGGTCAACAGTATTCAAGCGACCCATTTCCGTCAGTGGGCAACGAAAGTTCTCAAGGAATACATTATCAAAGGATTTGCCTTGGATGATGATCGCCTAAAGCAAGCTAAGACTGTTCTTGGAAAAGACTACTTTCAAGAATTATTGGAACGAGTTCGCTCCATCCGAGCAAGCGAACAGCGGATCTGGCTTCAAGTTACTGAAATATTCAAGGAATGCAGCATCGACTACGACAGTCATTCATTGGAAGCAAGACGCTTCTTTGCAACTGTTCAGAACCGTTTTCACTTTGCCATCAACAATCAAACTGCCGCCGAGATTATTCATGCCAGAGCAGACCACACGAAGCCTCACATGGGTTTGAAAACGTGGTCTAACAGCCCGGAGGGGCGTGTCAATAAATCAGATACGACAATTGCAAAAAACTATTTGGACGAAAAGGAGCTCAAGTCATTAGAGCGTTCCGTCAACAGTTATTTTGATTACATTGAAGGACAGATTGAACGCAAGAAGAAATTTAGTATGCTCGAGCTGCGCCAGTCTGTAGATAAGTTCCTGGCATTCAATGACCTTCCTGTATTGGAGGGAAATGGACAGGTTTCTAAAAAGCAAGCTGAAGAAAAAGCTCACAAAGAATACGAAATTTTCAATAAGACTCAGCCGATAGGCAGAGACTTTAAGAAATTCCTAAACGAAGTTAAAAAATTAAAGAAATAATCTACCCATGACTTAAAAGCCGCCCCCAGGCGGTTTTTTATTGCCGCGAGAGCGGCTTTTTTTGTTGGTCGAACATTAAGATCTTTAATCGTCAGATCAAAAATACTTAAACACTTTTCTAAGTAATTTCCCGTATATTTCTAATTTAAATCTTTTAACGCTTGCATAAACTATTTAAATATTTTAATATCTATATATCAAATTTTAAACGTAATGTTTAAATCTTGAGATGGAGAAATACCGACCATTAGATAGATAGTTTGACAATTTCAGAATCCGGGCCATGGAGTACTAAACCCGGACGCAGCAGACAGACGCAGAGTCTGTGAGCGAAAAAATTCGAAACGGCCAAGTGCGGGCGGTGCTGGTTACGCGAAGACACACAATCGAACACCAGCAGTCAGTGAAGTGAATGAGTAAGGCAAACGGTAGCCACGAAGCACTTTTCAGCTAGAGACCTCTGACAAATAAAGGCATTTGAGATGCACGCAGTATCAAGAACAGCAAACCTGCGTTGAGGTCCCGAGAAGCTAACCAAATGAGGAAATCAAAACCAAGAACAGAAACTCGGGCGTCCCAGTCTCGTGAACTGGGTGAGCTAAGCGCTCTCGCAAGAGTAAGAGAAGAGCGCAAACAAAAGCGCCTTCTTTGTCACTCACCCAAAGACGAACGATCTTTAACTTGGAGGGCGCTTCTGTTTTTCACAGGAGAGAAAAAATGCTTTTAAAAGTTAAGCGCGTTGTCCCTCAAGCTTATGAGATTTATTACAAGGGTCAAAACATCATCAGCTTAATTAGACCGAAGCCTAATGACTGGCGCTTTTCCGGATTCTTCATGAAAGAACAAGACAAGGTAAACGATTTGTTATTGGCAAACGTTTTCGGTCTGAGTTTCCGAACAAAAAGACGAGCGCTCATCGAGCTAGAGGTCATTTTTGCAAGATTTGAATCGCTGCTAGCAGAGTCAATAAGTTGAGTTGTTAAATGAACAAAGAAATTTCCATCCTTTCGCAAACATATAAGGTGCTCAGCAATGCGGCTCCTCCTCAGGGCGAGACAGCCGCACGCGAGTTCTACGAAGGTCTGAAAGCTCTTGAGTACGCAGTCTGGTGCCTAGAAAACTCTCAGGAAGTTGCTATGGGTTCACCCAAACAGGTGACACGAATCTTCCCAGAGTTTTATATTGTGGAGCGGTCTGAGGAGGTACATACTTTCCTTCAAGAATTCGGACATTGGTTATCTCAGGAACCTCGAAGTACTTAAGAGAATGAGGCTCTCCGGAAAGGCTCCCTCCCTCAGTCTGCAAGCCCATCAATTTGTTTTTGCCAAGGATGTATGGCGATACAACCCGATACTGTCCATGGTAAATAAAAGACACTGCCTTTCGTGCTTTCAACGCTTCAAGCAAAGTTTCATAAGCAAACATCTTTTCCTCCATTGGTTAATTGAGTGTTGACAAATTAATTATCCCGCGGAGGTGACAGCTCGGAAAGACGAGCACCTTCAGACCATCTTCATAAGCTCCCCAGGCTTTTACCAATTTTGTTAGTTCCAATTTTTGCGCTTAGGGGAGCTTATGAATGTGGTCTTTTTTACATAGTTTTATAGGAGAGAAAAATGATCTTATTACCGGATGAACAAAAACAGATTTTTGATGCAGTTGTTGATGACATCCTGACAGAAAGAGGCTCCGCCATTTACCTCACCGACGCGCTTGCGTATGCAGAGCGCGCTGTGGTTTCTGCCCTGCTCAATGGCAAATCCGAGATCACGCTTGATCTCGGCCACGTTGTCCAGACTGCTGAAGCTCAAAGAGAAGCTAAGGCACTCTTCAAAGAGTACGCAGCGGATTTCATCTCCGGCCTTGGGATGGAAGCGATAGATAAAGACATCTACCCAGATGTTAAAAATTAAGGTCTTTACAAGTCTCCATGAAAGTCGCTAAACTTATCTTGTCTGCAAAAAACAGACGCGGGCTTGGCGGCCCGGTTGATTCTGGCGATCAGTCGCCGTGAGGCGTTTTTTTATGGCTGATTGCAAGGGTGCCCTGAAATAGGGTATCCCTTAAACAAGGGAGTAGCGAAACGCGACCCCCTTTGAATGGTCTCTAATGAGTGAGGCTAAGGGCAGTCGAAAGACTGGCCGTATCCAGAATCACGGTCCGCCAACCCTTAAGCCTTGCTCACCATCTTGGCGGATGGTGCAAGTTCTTAAACTTGATTCTGGAGACATTCAATGTCAAATGCGTTAGCTTTCTCGTTCGAGGACACTTCCCTCACCATCCTCGGCGATATTCTTAATCCTCTCTTCATTGCCAAGCAGGTCTGTACAATCCTCGGTTTTGTAAACAGTAAGGATGCAGTATCGCGCCATGTAGACCCCGAAGACGTTTGCAAGGTCGAACTTCAAACAAATGGCGGAAGGCAGTTAGTCAACTGCGTCAACGAAAGCGGCTTGTACGCACTGATCTTTGGCTCAAAACTTCCGAAGGCAAAGCAGTTCAAGCGCTGGGTCACGAATGAGGTTCTTCCGGCAATTCGGAAACAAGGTTGTTATTCAGCTCAGGAGCAGGACAACACATTAATCTCCAACGAGCAGCAGTACGAACTCTCCAGTCGCGTGATGCGCAAAACTCATGCCCTGTTTGGAAACAAGAACTACAGCTTTGTTTACCGAGCACTCAAGAGACGCTTCCGCATTCCGCGCTACACCTGCCTGCTGCAAAGAGATTTTGAGACTGCGCTGGCGTTCGTTGACGGCCTGAAGGTTTCGGATTTCAATGTGCCGGATGTGAAAGAGGAAAGTCCGGCACCAGAAGTAAAACAGGTGCACGCTAAATACGTCGTCCAGTTTCCAAGCCTCACGATCAGCGCTTCTAACCCTGCACCGTGTCCGGCCATCCCTGCCGTCCCTGTCAGCAAGCATTACATCACTGACAATGAGCTGGAGGCGATCAAGTCTTTGATCTATTACTTCGATAACTTGTTCAAGCCGCAAATTCAGTGGGCTTCAAAAGAAGCTTACAGGCAGGGGCGCCCTGACGCCTCCCGCTTCTACGATGTTTGGCATGAACCGATGTGGTTCATCAGCCGAATGAGACAACTTGTTTCTCGTAACTCTTAACTTCTCTTCTTAAATCCCCGCCTGAGCGGTAAACAAACTGAACTCCTTGGAGCTCGGGTGGGGAGCCTTTTGCCTATCGGAGGCAATCATGCTGAAAAAACTTTTGACTGCGAAAAATGCAGACAGAGATAACTACTGCCTGCTCCTTGTTGCCATGGCTCTCATTCTCACTATCGCCTATGTTGCATTAGCAGCAGACGACATTCAACGGAGTTTCGGAATATGCATGTAACACCTCGCACATGCCCCGGGCCAGGAGATCTCTGGCAAATGAGCTGGCAAGAAGAAAAACGCGAAGCAGAGTATGAGCGTCTGCTCGAAAAGTTCTTTGAAGAGTACATCCCGCGCTATTGCGATAAACACATCAACGAACTGGCGGAAGCGGGCGAGGATGAACGACATCCTGAAATTGAGCCTTTGTTTGATGAGTATCTGGAGGAAAACGAATGGCGGTAATTACTGACGCAGAGCGTAAAAAACAGCGCAACCGAGAACTGAAGCGCCAGTACTACGCAAAAAACAAAGAAAAGAGGGTTGGGCAGAGCAAAGAATGGTATCGCAAAAGACGCGAAGAAGAATTAGCCCTGCGAAACGATAAAACACCAATCCTCCCGCAGACCCCTTTTTCAGCACTATTTACAGATTTTTTTATTGATAGGAATCCGAAAAAATGACTAACGAACAAAGAGCCGCCTGGTTAGAAGGCCGGCGTACAGGCATCGGCGGATCGGACGTGGCAGCAGTCCTGAGTCTAAATCCTTGGAAAACACCGCTCGACGTATGGAACGATAAGCTCGGGCTTTCTGAAGATAAAGAAATGTCCGAGCCTGCTTACTGGGGAACCGTTCTCGAAGATACGGTCGCAAAAGAATTTCATCTGCGCACCGGCAAGAGAGTTCAAAAGGTTTCTCACCAGTTTGCTGATCCGGAAACTCCTTGGGCGATTGCAAACATCGACCGAGCAATTATCAATCCTGAGATTGCGAGAAAAGTTCGGCCGCTACTGAAGGTTGAAGAAATTGAGAAGTATGCCGACATCACGGGCGTCGAGCGCATTATTAACACGGATGTCGCGTTTGAGGCTAAGACGGCAAACGCTTTTACCGCTGACCTTTGGGGCCCGAGCCAGGAGCTCGAGATCAAACAGAACAACCTCAGAACCGAGCACGTGATCCCGCTTTACTACGAAACGCAGATTCAATGGTACTGCGGCATTCTGAAGCTCAAAGGAATGTATCTCGCGGTACTCATCGGAGGTTCCGACTTTCGAATGTACTGGGTCGATGCTCGTCCGGATGTGTTCCAAGTGATCAAAGAAAAGTGCTCCCGCTTCTGGAACGAAAACGTTCTGAAGAAAATTCCGCCTGACCCGATCAACATTGATGACGTACTTCAGCTATATGGAAAAAGTAACGGAAAAGCTGTGGAGGCTCAAGGTGAGCTTGCTATTGATTATGGTGAGTATGCACGTATTGCTGGTGAAATTAAGGAACTTAAAAAGCAGCAGGACGCGCTCAAAACCAAAATTGCAATAGGAATGAAGGACAACGAAATCCTTACGCTCGATGGCAAGAAAGTCCTCACCTACAAAACGCAAACCTCAAAACGTTTCGACACGGATACCTTCCGGGAAGACCACCTGGATGATTACTACGACTACCTCAAGGAATCCTCAACTCGTGTAATGCGTGTGTGCGCGTAACCTTTTAGATTGCTGGCTACACAAAATGGGCAGGGTTTCTACTGATAAAAAGAGCGGTTTTGTGTAATATTCGCTTCGAGCACTACAGTACAGTGCAACAAGAAAAGGCTTTCTCGGTTGAGCCGGATCAACCGAGCCAAATTCCCTCCAAGCCTGCACAAGCGGGCTTTATTTTTGCCTCTGCCTTATTTCTCGTAACTCTTAATCAACCCAGCCCCTCCAGTGCGAGGGGCTTTTTCATAGGAATTAAATTATGTCCACATCCGACCAACTCGCCGCCGCTGTCGG
>OCSG01000162.1_pt1 | contig 72412 bp, 53 predicted proteins | sample 1538831 | NCBI WGS metagenome assembly OCSG01 (sample SAMN04571729, study PRJEB22368) | human gut metagenome | biome: human gut; material: stool | host: Homo sapiens | place: Luxembourg | collected 2012-09-20 | reverse complement strand
GGCTCGGCGAATTCTTCTTCCAGAAGCAGACGCGTCGGAACAACCGGCAGATTCACAAGCTTTCCATCCTCAAACACGGGCTTCGAAAGCGCAATCAGGCGCCTTTTGAGGTCAAAGGCTTCCGTCTTTTTGACAAGGTTGTTTGCCAGGGAGAAGAAGGCTTTATTTTCGGCCGTCGATCCTCCGGGTCTTTTGATGTACGAAAGCTCGACGGCACCCGCATTTCAGCGGGCATAAGCTACAAAAAGCTGCGTCTGCTGGAGAAGAGACGGACCTATTTAAAAGAAATTCGAAAGGAGGAGGCGCTTCCTCCCCTGCCTGAAGGAAGGAGTCTCCGCGCCTAAATTTGATGAATATCAAGCTTTTGTTCATTCCGCTGCTCCTTTTTTCTTCTCAGCTGTATGCGGAGACCATTCATCTCGGCATTCTCAACACTTCCGGCAATGAAGCCGAAAACGTTCTTTATGCCGAGACAGCCTCTGTTCTCAAGGACAAATTAAAACCGAGGAATGTGGAGGTTTCGACTTACGATCTTCCGGGGTTAGAGAAAGCCATTGCTACAGGAAAATTAGATTTCTTTATCTCCAATCCGGGATTCTATGTTTCGAGCAGACAGAAGCTCGATACCACTGCCCTTGCCTCTCAAAGCAATCAATTTTTTAGGCGCCCAGACAGAGCATTAGGTTCTGTTTTTGTTGTTCCTCAGCAGAACGGCAATAATTTTTCTCTTCGAGATTTAAAGGGAAAAAGCGTCTGCGCCGTCGCGCCGAATGCTTACGGCGGTTTATACATTGCTTTAGGTGAGCTCAATCGCAGAGGCTTTGATCCGGATAAATTTTTTAGTTCTATTCACTATTCCGGCTATCCCATGCCAAAAGTTCTTGAGGACCTGAAAGCCGGCAAATGTGAGGCTGCGATCGTACGAACATGCCTTCTCGAGGAACTCTCGTCTTCCGGACAGATTAAAGGCAATGAATTCAGAGTGATCGAGCCTAGGCCCACAAGTTCAAAGGAATACTGCATTCGATCGAGCGATCTTTACCCCGGATGGGTTTTTGCCGCAACCAAGAACACTTCTGAAGCACTCAGAAAAGAAACCACCAAAATCTTGTTTTCCCTTCCTGCCATTCAAGGCAATGAATGGAGTGTTCCTAGGAACTTTGCCGACCTGGACAATCTCTATAAGAATTTAAAGGTCGGACATTACGAATATCTGAGAAACTGGGACTGGAAAGAATTTATTCGGAATTATTGGAGCTTTATTCTCATTGTTTTCGTTGTGATGATTGCGGTTTTCCTTCACAACCTCATCTTGAAACAACAGGTTGAAAGGAAAACCGAGCGTCTGAGACAGACGATGAAGGAAAAAATGGCGGAGCATCAAGCAGCCGTCAGCGCGAATCGTCACTTACATGACATGGAGAAAATCAACCTTGTCGGCATGCTTTCGAGCATGATCGCGCATGAGCTCAGACAGCCGCTCACCGTTATCAGAAACTACTCCGAAGGACTCAGAGATATTCTTCATTCTCAGGATTACGATGCGAAACTTCTGGAGGAAGCGCTCAAGGTCGTTGATGAGCAATCCATCAGGGCCTCTTCGATTATTGAGCATATGCGAGGACTGATTAAAGGAAAAGAATCGAAGGTTCGTGAAGTTGATTTGAATTCGTCGGTTCCGTCTATCCTCGAAACTTATAAAGAGCTAGGCGGAAAATATGAAGTTAATCTCGTTGCGTCGGACAACGCTCCGGTTTATGTCCGGATTGATCCCACTCAGTTTGAAATTGTTTTACTCAACTTGCTCAATAACGCTTCCGAAGCCATAACGCAGCAAGAAACGAAACCGATTATCACCTTAGAGATCTCCGGTGAAAACGGTGAAGCCGCCGTTACTGTCGCCAATGAAGGATTTTTAGAACATGAAGAATGCTTTAATAATCTGTTTGCCGTGAAGAACTCTACTAAAGTCAACGGCCTCGGACTAGGATTAGCAATTGCGGCAAGAGTCGTAGAACGCTGGGGCGGTCAGCTCAGTATTCGTCAGCACAATAAAGAGGTCATCGCATGTATCCTTCTTCCGAGCCTATAGATCTATCCGTCCTCCGCTTAGTTCAGGGAAAGTCTTTAGTCAGAATTGTGGACGACGATGAGACTGTCGCGAAATCCTATGAATTTATGCTTCGCTGTTCCGGCTGGAACTGCAGGATCTTTAATAGTGCGGAAGATTACCTTGCTTCTGAAAACGTTCAAATCGGTTGTCTGATTCTTGATGTTCGGATGCCGGGACTTTCAGGTCTGCAGCTTCAGCAAAAGTTAGAGATTCTCGAGCGTGAGATTCCTATCATTTTTGTGACCGGACACGGAGATGTTGATATGGCCGTGCTTGCATTGAAACGCGGTGCTCAGGACTTCATGCTGAAACCGGTTGATCCTCAGAGGTTAAAGGGGGCAGTTTTTCAGGCATGCCAAAGTGACTTGCTTCACTTCTTAAGAAGTCAAAAGGAAGAAGCTGAAAGAGAAGCGACGAGCTCTCTTTCACAAAGAGAGCGAGAAGTCGCGCAGCTCTTGGCGCAAGGTTTACTTTACAAGCAAATCGCTGAACGTCTCGGTTGTTCGGAAAGGACAGTGAAATTTCACAAGGCCCGGATTGCTGAAAAATTAGGTGTTAAAACTTCAGCTGAGATTGCTTTAAGACTCTCCAGTACTGCTAAAAATAAATGAGATATATGAGCATTAAGAAACTGGAGATGTACAAAAAGTGTTTTGTACAAAATCAGCCACCCTGAATTTATTTTTTTTCGATTAAGAATTGTGTCCCTACAGGAATATCGGAGGGACTCTTGACCCTCCTGATTTATGCAGTGACTTTTGTCAGGTTGTCGAAGTACCGTACTCAGATGGATCAAACTTATTAGAAGCAGAATAATTTCATTTTTTTTGGCGTCTTTTTCCGCTTCTCTATTAGTCAGATTAGCGGGCCTGTTAGCTTCTATTTCTTGCCGTTCACAGAATGCGGCTTCTTCTGCATAATCAAAACCGCTACTAACTCGCTGGCAAGAAGTACCGCCATTCCGAAAATTGCCGACAAGCTCAATCGCTCATTAAAAAGCAGGACTCCAAACATTACCGCAAACGGCACGCCGGAAAATTGAAAGACACAATTAAGTAACGTCGAGCCTCTTCCCCAGCCTAGGGTGACACAAAACTGCTGAAGTACAGTAAAGAGCGCCAACAGAATAAAAATAGGATCGAGAAAACTTTTATAGGGTTTACTTTCTAACGGGAAAAGGACTGCCGCAGTGATACAGCACGTCAGCGAAAAATAAAAAATTGTTCTTTCACTAGGTTCCCCTCTTTTACCTAAACCCTTGAGAGAAAGACTTGCAAGTGAAAGGAACAATGCGCTCAGTAATGCGGCTGAAGAGTAGCCAAAACCAACCTCGCTAAAAGAAGGACGGTTAACAAGAAGAACTCCGAAGAAGCCAAGAGGTATTAAAGGAAGAATCTTTAACCATACCGAACGCTTTTGATTGAAAGCATGCAAGCAGAAAAAGAGGCTAGTAAATAGCGGTGCCGTGTAGTACATCGTCTGAGCGTTGATAACCGGAATATTTTGTGCAGCTTCTATAAACAGAACAACTGCACCGATACCGCATAAACAGCGAATCGTTGTCAGAAGTGCGCTAGGAGTCTTAATGGAAACGTGAGAATGCTTAAGGAGCGAGTATGAAATTAAGGCCAGAGGAAAATACCGAACGAATAAAATTTGGGATAAACAGTATTCATTGTTGGCAACATTTAGACATGCGGTAATACTTGCTGCAAAAAAGCCGGAACAAATTACCAATAGGCTGTAAAGTGGATTCGTGTTCCGGCTTGGGTTCATATTTTTAGAATTTATGATTCATACCTACAGCAAGCTGCCATGCGTTAACCATATTGGCGCGGAAAGGTAAACCGCTTGCTTTCAAAGAAGCAGTTCCGGAAAGCAACTTTCCGCCGTCAGCATAGCCGGCGAATCCGTACACGTAAGTTCTCTTGCTCAGAGGATACTCATAGGCAGCATTGATGTTCCAAGAATTGTATTTATCTTCCATACCGGCCTTCTTGGCTTTTCCATCCAATTTACCCAAAAGCAACTTGCCTCCGAACTTTAACGTACCACCAGCCAAAGGAGTTGCGCTTGAGAGAAGAATCACATGCTGTTTGCGTTTATTGTCCTGGGTTCCGTATTGATAACCGAAGAAGACTTTGGTCATCGAGAACTTATAGGAACCGCCGGCAGAAATCACATAAGCCGGTTTAAGCGCTTCGGAAGACTTATTGTCGAGAGTTTCAAAAATAAGCTCTGCATTTAACGATCCCTTGTCATACATCGCCCCGATTCCGTAGTAATGATCGTTATGAGACCATTTTTCGTCATCTGTTGCTGTACCGTTAGAGTACATGGCTTGGACTGTAAAGCCGTCAAAACTCGGAGAAACGTAGGCCAATGCGTTATTAACGCGGCTTTGGTTAAAGGTATAGCCAATAAAAGAGGCTACCCCGTAACCGATTCCAAAGGGGCTCCACTTCGCCATATTGAAATCACCGGTACCTCCGCTAAGTGAAACCATTCTTCCGAAAGCAATCTTGCCAAACGGACCCGTTACATCTAAATAGCTCTGACGATTGAAGGCACCATTCTGTACAACACCGTCTTTGCTCCAAGTATTGAACTGAGCTCCTGTGTCCAAAAGGAAGCCCTGTTCCAAATCAAATCCGACAGAATAGCCATTACCTAAATCTTCTCTGCCGCGAATGCCGATACGATTTCCCATTGAAAAACCGGATGTAAATTCCAGCATTGCATCCTGCCCTTTGACTTTATAGCCGGTGACAGCTGCATCAATCACACCGTAGACCTGAACATTACTTTCTGCTGCATAAACCCCGGTCATGAGTAAAGCAGCCGCAGATAAAGCAAGAACTTTTTTCATAACTTTTCCTCGTATTGTTCGAGGAGACAACGTATCCGTTGTCTCCTATGTGGGTTTGAAGATTAGTTCCAGGTCAGAGTGTGACGTGTTGCGATACCGCACATATTATTAGGCTGGAGCATAAAAAAGCGGTTCCAATTCGGCTGAACGCTGATGTAATTCTTGCCATTGGAGTCAACACCCGTGTATGTGATCATGTAACGATCCGGCATATCAGCAGCTTTACTGGTGTCTTCCCAATAAATTGCCTGACGTTTTCCGTTTGCTTCTTTTGCAAGTTTCTCTGCTTCAGCTTTGGTCAGCATCTTTCCGCCGCCGTTGTACATTTTCTCTATCTTTTCTAAAGCAGCAGGCAAAGGTTTGGCATTAGCTGCAGGTTTTGACTGTCCGAACACCTGTTCGTTTTTATAGGCCACTAAACGATTAATAATATTGTTCGGAGAAGAAGCCGGGTATTTTGCATCCAAGAACGGATATTCAGCACGGCCTTGTTTGCTCACGGTATATGCGCAGTTTGTATCTCTCAGTGCTTTTTGATATCCGGGAGCTTCTTCAAGTTTGAATCCGGGTTTGGAAGAATCAATACCATAGTCGCCGTAGACAAAGGCGTTTTTGGGATTGACCATTAAAGGACGATAGAAGTAACCGATGATGATCATCTTCTTGGGATTCACGACGTAGACGTCTTCATAAGACATGAAATCGCGAATCGCATTTTCTTTCGCTTTTGCCAACTGCTGGGGATTCAGATTAGGATCGAAGTGCCAAAGGAGATTCCATTCTTTGATGGTCGTCAAGGACTTGCTCATAATGGCTTCAAGCTTCTTCAGAGCTTCAGCATCTTTCTTCGGATCTCCAGTATTGATCGATTTAGAAGTGATGACTTCTACCGGACCGTCAAACTGCACGCCATAGCTGTCGTAGTAGTTATAGCCATGATTTTTGATTTCATTTTCGCGAAGCTGCTTGACCCAAGCAACAGAAACACCTGTTCCGGACTTGCTTGCTCTCAAGATCTTGCCGCTGTCTTTGGCAGTTGTTCCGTAGAAAACAAAAGTTCCTTTAGCCGGATCGTAATCTGTCGTCAACTCTGCAGTGATGTTTTCCGGTCTGTTGCCGTAAGAAGTGGCGATTGCATACATATTTCTGCCGCCGCCGATTTTCTTTCCGTCGAACGTGCTGGGACCGGTATAAAGGAAATCAGCTGCCATATCTGCCAAAAGTTTTTTGCCTTCGGCTGTCTTGGTTAAGACAAATGCTCCAGAAGTTGCTTCACGCTTCTTAGTAGCACCGGAAATTTCCTGAACTTGGGGAGACGCAGTACTCACGGCTTGGGTTTTAGCAACTTCTTCTGCGAAGGACGAGCCGCAGGCCAAGGCCAAAGCAGAGGAAACTAGGATGGTTATTGGGGCTAAAGCAAAGGTCTTCATATATTCTCCTTGGTAGATGTGTCGGTACACCTCCTGATTCTATGAAGTTTGTTTACAATTAGAAATAGCAAATAAATCAACCTTGGAATTGCGTTTTTTGTAAATTCGATGCCATCCAAAAAAGACCCTTTTAATTCGGATCATATTGATTTTCTGTTAACTATTGCGGATACCGGCGCGATCGGCAAAAGCGGAGAAAAATTTAATCTTTCTCCCTCTGCGGCGACGCGACTGCTCGATCGGTATAGGGATTTTTTCGGCGATCCGCTATTTGTCGTATCTAAAGGCGTTTTACTCCCCACCTCTTATTTTCACAACCTTAGACCCAAGCTCGAGAGTTTCTTGGAACTTGCTTCGACTATTCGTGAACGAGATTTCGATTTAAAACACTGCCGGCGCCACTTTAAATTCTCCTGCTCACCGGGTTTTGCTCCTTCTATGATGGCTTATGTTTTACCGAGAATACTTTCCGAAGCTCCTGAATGTACCGTTGAACACGTCAGCATCGGAGAAAGTCCTATCTCAATACTCATGAGCGGCGATATTGATCTTTTGATCGGGAGAGCCGTCGGTCTTCCGCAACAAGCACATTACGCCGACCTAAAAACGGGACACCGCTGCTTATTGGTTAGGAAAGATCATCCGCTGGTTTATAAAGACAAGATCACGGTTGATGACTTGACTCAGTACAAACGCGTTTCGTTATCTTCGGGACGCAAACAGGATTGGCGATCGCCGGACGATGAGATTTTTTCAGGAAGGAACAAAAATGAGTCCGTGTTTTTCAAAACCGACCGTGCGGACATGGCTTGGAAGGCTATTTCGGAATCCGATCTTATTTTGATTAGTACTGAAGAAAGCGCAAAAACCGCTTGCACCCTTTATCAGAACCTCACAATTGTCGATCTAGTCCCGCATCTCAAATTGAACAGTCCAAAGATGGCCATCATTTGGTCAGACAGTAAGCATAGGGATCCGGCTCACCAATGGTTTAGAAATCTTTTTTTGCAATGGAGACAAGATTGAGAACGTCTGTTATCTTTTTACACTTATCCAGAGCGTAAAAGTTATTTAAAATCAAAACATTAATTTACAAGAATTAATAAGTTAATTTGCAAAAAAAAAAGCAATTTTTAGGGCAAGAAAAAATGAACCGCCCCTTATTTATCCTCCTGAGTTCGTCAAGCTGAGCTTCTTATCGTTAACTGAAAGAAGGAAATCAGATGGATTATTCTCCCGCTGATTACAAAATTAACCAAATAAACGATTTCAAATAAAAGTGAAACAACCGGATTGAAAAGAACTCCTCCAATTTCATGTCTAATCAACCCGGCTGACCTTAGGTGGAAGATTTATACGGACCTATAGTTTTGATACTTCTTGAATAGAGCCTCCATCTTGTCAGGATCGACCAAATTATTTACGTCGAATAGTTCTTCAATGACAGAGTCCGGAAGAACATTAGCTTTTTTAGCTGCTTCTTTGCACGTGATTCCTTCGTCGATCGCGATATGCGCAATCTTAGTTCCGATTTCATAACCGAAAAGAGCCGAAACCATTGTTGCTAACGAAGTCGACTTTTCGGTCATATCCAGACAGTGTTTCCGATTTGCGGTTGTTCCTTTTATGCATTTGTCTGCGAAAACACGCATAGTTCTTGAAATCAGATCGGCACTTTCAATGAAGCTCTTAATCGGAATACCGGAAGATGTTCCAAGCTCAAGCCAGCCGGATAAAACGCCTGAAACCAGACCTGCGTGATTGGCACAAACACGATCAGTAGACAAAAAGACCATCTCGGGAATAACGGGATTTACCTTTCCCGGCATGATCGAAGACCCCGGCGCCACCGCCGGAAGGTTGATTTCTCCAAACCCGGCTCTCGGGCCCGAACCCAGCAGTCTGATGTCACGCGCAACTTTCCAAACTAACGTTGCGAGAGCTTGCAGATGTGCGTGTGCAATCACCAATCCGTCTGTTGCCATCATTCCATCATACAGATCTTCTTCTGTATGAATCGGACGGCCGCAAACCTCAGATAAGTGTTTATCAATCACGGCTCTGAATCCGGGCATACAGCCCATACCCGTGCCTACACAGGTTCCGCCGATACAGGATTGATTCCATCTGGCTTGCTCTGTTTTAAGCCGTTTGACTAATCGTTCGGCGGCATGGGCAAAGGCGCCGAACTCTTGCCCGAGCGTCATCGGAACCGCGTCCTGCAAACAGGTTCTTCCCATTTTTATGACGTCTGCGAATTCGTCTGCCTTGCTTCTTAAAACTTCGGCAAAATACTCCGAAGCTTTGATGACTTTACCCATTTCGTCATAAACAACCATTTCCTTGGCACTCGGAATAAGGTCATTGGTTGACTGGCACATGTTCACGTGAGTGTTCGGGTGGATCGTTCCCTTCGCCTTATCTCCCGTCATCAATTCGTTAGCGCGGTGTGCGATAACTTCGTTGACGATCATGTTGGCAGGAGTGCCGGATCCTCTGTAAATGTTGACGACAAAGTTTCCTTTGAATTTTCCCTCGGCAACCTCCCAAGCTGCTTTTTCAATAAATTTGGCTTTTTCCGGATCTAAGGCCCCGATTTCTGCATTAGCACGAGCACAGGCGATCTTGCACAATGCAATTGCACGGATATATGAAGGATAGTTATCCAATGTCAGAGGACCCACATCGAATGCTTTTCTGTTCCTTTCCGAGACAATACCCCAGTAGGCCTCCTCAGGAAGCTCCATCTGGCCCAAACCATCATGTTCTAATCTCATATTGCACCTATTAATCAATTTTTCTTAAAGAAGAATATTTGCGGAACATCTCGATAGTTTCTTTTCTATCGGCCAGCTTTCTGACATCAAATAACTCTTCTGCAATCTTCGGATCAATAAGCCCCTCCTCAAGGGCGACTTCTTTACAGGATTTCCCTTCATTGAATGCCTTATGGGCAATTTTTGTACCGATGGGGTATCCGTACAAGGCAGAAACCATCGTTGCCAGAGAGGTACTCATTTCAGCGTTCTTTCTAGCTAATTCGGCGTTAACCTGGATCCCCTTGATGCAAAGATCCGCGACCAGTCTGAATCCCTTTTCAATTAATTCGAGAGATTCCATAGCGCCAAGGAAACTACCGCAAGTACTCGAGCAAAGGTCCAAATCAGATTCATTTACCGTAAGAGTGGCCATCATGTCGTGGGAGATGACTTGCTGCATGATCTGCAGAAGCATTTCCGGCATGTAGGGGTTGATCTTTCCGGGCATGATGGAGGAGCCCGGAGCGATCGACGGAAGGATAAACTCTCCGATTCCAGTTCTCGGGCCGGAGCTGAAAATGTACAAATCATTTCCAATTCTGCCTCCCGCACAGGCGATACATTTCAAAACCCCAAGAAGGTAAATAAATGAGTCATTGTTTTGGGAGCCGTCAAACAAAGCGGAATCTTCGATTACTTCGTCCATATTCTTAGCCTGACGCATTTCAAAGCCGACAATATCACTGAGGTGCTTGTAGACGGCTTCGTTGTATCCGGGCATTTCACCCATACCGCTGCCGAGAACCGTTGCTCCAAGGATTGTTTCCTGATATTCCGGCAATAATTTCTCCAGCCTTTTACGATTTCTTTGGACCAGAGACTGCCAAGCAGCAAAAACTTGACCGAAAGTCATGGGAACAGCATCTTGCATACATGTTCTCCCCAGACGCGGGAGGTCTTTAAATTCGATCGCCTTTTCTTTAAGCGCATCCTCGAAATATTTAACGGATTCCACTGTCTTCTTAATCATCCGGTAAAGGACGATCGCTTCTGCAGCCGGGTAGGTATCGTTGGAAGACTGGCACATGTTGACGTGCGTGTTCGGATGAACTTCATCGTAACCTTTGCGGCCCGTCAAAATTTCGTTAGCCCTGTTCGCGATGACTTCGTTAACGTTCATATTGACCCCGGTCCCATGGCTGCGCCAAATATTGACAGGGAATTGATCGGAGAGTTTTCCTGCGATGATCTCATCACAGGCTTGAGCGATTGCATCGGCTTTATGAGCTTCGAGAGCCTTGATTTCTTTATTGGCAAGCGCCGCGGCTTTTTTTACTTCAGCAACCGCTCGAATCACGTGAGGAAGTTCGTTGAAAGTATGATCCGTCACATCATAGTTTTGAGCGCATCGGACAGTTTGAATACCGTAGTAGGCTTCTTCCGGAACAGGAAGTTCGCCTAAGGCGTCTTTTTCTATACGCATGAATTAACTCCTTAGAACACGAAATAGGAAATAACAAGACCGAACAGGATCGAGCTGATACACGTCACAAAACCGGGCAACTGGAAGCTGTGGTTCAAGACATAGCGGCCGATTTTTGTCGTCCCGGATCGATCAAAAGTGATGGCGGAAATAGCACTGCCCGTTGCCGGGAAGAAGAACAGTCCGTTTACGGCGGGCGCAAATGCCACCAAGGAGCCCAGCGGCAGCCCTAAGGAAACTCCGATCGGCATGATGGATCTGGTTGTCGCACCTTGGCTAAGAAGAAGAGCGGACATCACGAAAATCATCACTGCAAAGAGGATTGGGTACTCTCTTACAATTCCGCCGAGACTATCAATAACAAAAGCCTTGTGTGCTAAGAAAAACGTATCCGTCATCCATGCGATACCGAAAATTGCGATTACGCCTGTCATACCGGCGGAGAAAACGCTGCTCTTGGCGATTTTTCCAGGCTGTAATTTGCAGGTAAATACCATGATGAAGGATGTTAGAAAGGCAATGATTTCAATCGCATTGGGAATTGACAGATAAGAGACTTTTCCTCCGACGTTCCAACTAGGCATCAATGCCTTGACGCTTCCCAAAAGGACAATGAAGAAGACGCCTAATGCGAATAACGTTACGGAAAGGACGGCTTCCTTCGTCGGTTTGTAATTTTTAGATTCCCCGGAACCAAAGGTAATATCACCGTTTTTGACGAGCTTTAGGAACTCAGGATCTTTTTCGAGTTCTAGTCCTTTTTTATAAACACTCAAAGCTCCAACAATAATTCCCAGGAAAATTGCCGGGAACAGAACCATCATAATTTGTCCGAGGCTTACGCCGTGAGCGGCTAAAACAGCCAGCAGAGCTGCCGTGGAGGCAGAAACCGGACTCGCGGAAATTCCATGCTGACTTGCCACCAGCGCGATTGACATTGGTCTTTCCACTCTTATCTTTGCTTCCAGAGCAACTTCGCAGATAACGGGATAGACGGCCAGTGCCACATAACTCGTACCGGTGAAGACTGTAAACAAAAATGTGACGATAGGCGCCATGAATGTAATTCTGTCAGGGCGACTCCGAAGAACTTTTTCTGCAAGATGGACGAGCAAATCCAACCCGCCGGCGACCTGAAGCGTCGCCGCCATGGAAGAGACTGCGATGATGATAAGCAGAACGTTGACAGGCGGAGAAGCCGGTTTTAATCCGAAGACAAAGACCAAAATAAATAGTCCGACACCTCCGGCAAAACCCATAGCCACACCGCTCTTTCTGGCGCCTAGCATGATACAGGCCAGAATAATCAGGGCTTGAATCCAGATCATAAGATTTCTCCAGGAATTTAAGGATTGATCCAAAAGGATCTTTTTTATCTTTGAGCCGAACTCGGATAGACTGAGACAATCCCAACTTAAATTAATATTTAGTATGCGTTAAACTCAGGTTGGATATCCGGACGGTAATTCCGTGAAAAAATTAATAAACCCACCTTACCGCGGAGGACTCTATGGAACAGAAAAAAGACTTCTCGAACCTGTTTCTAAGTCATTCGGCTTTAATTTTCTTAAAGGCATCGGAAACACGGAATTTCAGTGAAACGGCCAAATTTTTTAGGATCACTCAGAGCGCAGTTTCCCGATCCATGAGGGAATGGGAAAAAAGCTGGGGATGTCCCCTTTTTGATCGAAGTTCCCGGCCGATATCATTGACGGCTGAAGGAAGAATTATTAATCAGGAACTTCAAAAGCATTTGAAATCTTTTCTTGATTTAGCAGATTCGATTCGAAAAGAGAGCAACTTGAAGCCGGTCGTTAGAGTCGGCTGTGTCGAGAGTTTGAGCGTGGACCTCCTGCCTAAACTTATCCTGCAGCTCAGAGACAAAACACGTCAAATCGTTACGATTTTGGCTACTTCCAATTCACTGCACCGCGAGCTGCTTGAGGGAAAACTTGACATCATTATCTCCTCGGACTCCACCGCAGAACTTTCCGGCTTGAATAGGACATTGATTTTTCAGGAAGGCAGCCTCCTCGTACTGCCAAAATCATTAAAAGACTCCAATTGCTGGAAATCTTGGACAGGCCTTCAATTCTGCGGTTTGCCCTTTATCAAATATCACCATGCTTCCGGAGGAGGCAAATTAAATGATGTTTTTATGCGAACCGCAGGAATCTCAGTAGCTAATCAAATAGAAGTTGACAGCAACAGCACGATGCTTTCTTTAATTGCCCAGGGGGCCGGATGGACGATTTCAAGGGCATCTACGATCCTCCAAAACAAAGGGCTGATGAATGAAATTTTGTATTTACCCATGCCCGAACCTCTGCTGGTCAGAAAAGTTTATGTGCTCACTCGTCAAAATGAACCTTCGGCTTTGATGCAGGAATTCACACAGTTGGCCTGTTCCATTCTCAAAGAATCAGTTGCCCCGGAATTAATAAAAATTGCCCCGTGGTTGAAACAGGATATTTTTGTTCTTGATCCTACAAGCGGTGTGATGGTTGATATGACAGGTAAAAGAGCCGACGAAAGATGAATCCTGAGTTTTGCTCATGATTAGCATGAGCTGAAGTGTTTTTTGTTCGACCGCCTTGCATTCCCAGTAACAATGCTGTTCGTACGAAATTATTTTGATTGTTATGATCAACAAAGGCCCGCTCTTAATTCTTCTCGGTTCGGTTTGTTTTAGTTTTTCCGGAACCTTTCAGCAATTTGCACCTAGTGGGGCGACGCCCTTTACCATCACCGAAGCGAGGATGTTAATCGGCGCGGCGGGATTACTATTTTGGTGTCTTTTATCAGGAAAATTCAGTGTTTCTTTCGGCAGTTTAAGGTGGAAATATCTCGTTCTCATGGCCGTGAGCTTACTTTCCTTTCAACTGCTTTTCTTCTCGTCGATCCTAAAAACAGGCGTTGCGGTCGGAACCGTGGTTGCCATCGGCTCTACGCCTATTTGGACGGCAATCATAGAAAAAACTTTTTTTAATAAATCTCCCCGCAGTGTTTGGTTCATCGCCACAACAATCGCCGTCGTCGGAATAATCCTGTTAAATCTTCAGAACTTTTCGGGGCAAGTAAATATTCTCTATACCTTCCTCCCCTTGTTAGCCGGGCTAGCCTATGCTTTGGAAATTGTTTTTGCAAAAGAGGCTATGCAAGGCTCTTCTTCTGAAGTGTGCATGATGATTGTTATGGCTCTTGTCGCCCTTTTCAATCTTCCTTCAATATTCTTCAACGAGTTAACGTGGATCTTGACCTTCAGAGGTGCTCTGGTTTGCCTTGGACTTGGCATTGTGACAGCGTCTATGGCGTTTGCGCTGTTTTTTGGAGGTGCAAAGACTACACCCGCCGCCGTTGCTTCCACCTTAGGCATGGCCGAACCGCTTGGAGCTGCTTTGTGGGGAATCACACTTTTGAACGAGCCTTGTACTCTCACAACCATCTCAGGAATTTTGTTGATCTTGTTTTCTCTTATTCTTTTGATCAAACCTGAGAAACAAACTGCCTATTCCGCACAATAGCGGATGAAACAGTTCGTAAGCTGTCAAATGACTATTTTCAACAAGCAAAAGTCAGTGATTTTTGATGTGTGCGCGACGTGTCATCAACCCGTCAAGAAATTCAAAAGATTTTAGAACCTAAAAGCCGGTTAACAGTCACATTTGAGTCCTTACCTTTCCCCTACAAATTCAAGATGGGAAAATTCTGCCCTTCAAAAAGAGCCTTAAAAAAATAAGCTCCTTTGTACTGGAGAATTACACTCACCTTGAATTTTCATAGTATTGATCGAAAAGTTGAATCTCTTCTAGCTTCAAAACCGGATCACAGTCAGCCGGATTTTCAACAATGATGTTTTTTGACTTCAAAGCTTTTAGAATTTTTTCTTTGTATTGTCCCCCTATCCAATCATTATTCCAGATCTTTACATTATGTCCATAAACAATCTCACAAAGAAGCTCTGAGGACCCTTCAAACGGAAGATTAACTGAACGCGGAACTACTATCCTCTGAAGCCATATTTCTTGAAAACTATTATTGGGGATTGCCTTAAACTTTTTTTGTATTCTTTCCCAAAGTCCAACTCTTTCCTCTTCCGTAACTAACGCAAGGAAATAACTGAGCATTGCGGCAATAGCGGGAATTGTTTGGGGCGACGTTATAGCAATATCGGTTGCGATTGCAGCAAGAACTGAAATAGGTTCTTGTCTTACCCGTCTTGCTTTCTTTTTAACCAATTTCCCATAATACTTCGTAAGCATTGTTTTTAATGCTCCGCTATTGGGATATTTCTCCCCAAAAGCGTGTAATTTGAGCAGCTGCTTTTGAATAGTCTTAGCATTGGAAGTTTCAAGATCACACATTCCAATAAGGACAAGTTTATCCGGTTTAATGGCCTGTTGTATCAATGAACTACTTTCGAAAGTTTTAGATGCTCCTAACCTCATGCCTACTTCTTGAAGGCTTTCTCCAATTATCTTTAGAATCGTTTCAGAGCAAACCGCCGAAGTTGAAAAAATCCTGTAGTCATCTCGATACCTCAAGATTTTGTAATTTTCAATTCCCTCATTGTTAAGTTTTTTTGAAATTATGGTATCAACATAACCTAAGACCAATTCCGCCAAAAAGTCCATAACCACAGAACCTTGACTTATTCCGTTCGTTTGGCCTGAGCGACCTGCTCTAACCAATTGGTCTATCAAATCTCCTAACAATGGTTTGGTTTTTTTGTATTTTTCCCAATTATTTTTTCTCTCTTTGCAAACTTCTTTAGTATGAAGTGCCCAAGAAATGCTATGGGTGTAAAGAGAGCCATAACAATTGGTAACATCGGTTTGGATCGTATGATTAAAGTCCAAAGAACTTTCAATTGCCTGTTCTTCAAAGCTAAGCCACCAATTAAGTATCTGCTCTGGTTTTTGCTTTTTTTTAGCTTTAGGGACCATTGGAATGCTGCAACACTCAATATATTCAGTTTTGAAGTCTTTAAAACGATTAATTATCTTTTCCCAATTATCCTTACTCGTCAGAAGGTTTACCAAACATAAATACAGAACTGGGTGAATCAATTCCAAAGGGCGCCAAGCAAGCTTCCCATCTTTATTGGTGATCAATTGATAATTAGCCCAACCATATAAAGGATTATGATCTTTGGCCTTATAACAGTTGTATGTCTCCGACTTGATTTCTTCACTGAGAGCATTTAAAACTTTTTCGAAAGAAATGTATTTCGGCAAATCTAAATTGAAATAACTTTCGCTCTTCAAGAAGAATTTTTTCGCTTCCTCGTTATTTAGCTCTAATATTGACCTGGTAATTTTTGACATAAGAAATTAAAAACATATAACCTCGGCTCAATAGCGAGTTGAGGCACAACAAGTAAAGAATTGCCTTAGCAGCAGAGGCTAGCTTAACAGAACACTATTCGCACGCTGTATCCATTACTCAACTTTTTCAACCAACCCTGTCAACTTGCAGGCTTTTTGAATTCTCGCTTGCGAACGGTGTTCTCAACTCGAGAGAAATCATCAGAGGAAGTTTCGGAACCAGTCAAGTATGCAAGGTCAAAGGAAAAAATATTAGAACTGCTGTCCAATCGTTTGGGAGCAAAAAGCGCAAGATTGATATTTTCAGAAATTACGAAGCCGGTGCTGAAAAAACAACGGAAATTTGAGCAACTTTCCAGATTAATTTCAAAAAAATCCACCCTTTCATCAAAACGCTCAATGAAGAGTTAGCGCCTAACCTCAAAAACATGGACCAGCTGATGTGTTTTTTTTCTTATGACTTGGGTTAACTGTAAGCTGATCAGCTCTTTATATACTTCTTCCACTCGATTTGCCTCTCTGTCCCTCGCTTTATAGGCAAAGACAGTATCAATCGCAGGTTCACTTTAAGATATAAAACGATTCCAACTTCTAGGTTAAGACCGAGAAGAACTTTGATTCACTCAAAACAGTTTAAAAATTTAACTTAACCAATGAAACATTCTCAGCCGCACTAACGTGTTTCTTGCAAAGAAGGAGGGGAGAATATAAATTTAATCTCATCAGTAACATTTGTTCTGAAGTCTTTCCGACAGTACAGCCGAGTTTTATGTAAAAAATTGCAGTCCCTCCTGAAGTTGGATGAATAGCGAGCACAACAATGCCAATCGTTTCCGCGGCGGATTTATGAGTCTCACTGCTTCTTACAATAAATTTTCCTCAAGTCCATGCCTCCAAAAAGCTACTGAAGAGTGCAACAGCTCGGTGGTTTAAAATATTAAGAAGAACCTCAATTTAAAAGATCTCCACTAAGTAACGCAACCATTTGGTCTTTTGGCCAGAGAGAAAGAAATTTATGCCATAGCTATCAGGTTGATTCTGTTTTTCGGTAAGAAAATAAGAAATAAATAGTAAAAAACATATTGTCAAATACAACTCGCCCCACCAAAAAGCCAAACACCTAAAAATTCAATTTGTGTTTGGCTAGAAAAGAATACAACCTCATATTTAGGAAGTATAGGAATCAGTTATCTTTAGGAGACAAAGTATTTTCTGATCTCAAACAATACTTGGTTTTTAACTTATTGAACTGACTAAAAGGAATAATACCTTCTTTTTGCATACGACCGACAACGATTCCACAAAGGACATCGTTTTCTGCTGCAAATGTTCGGATAGTGTTTTCAGAAAAACGCTCTGTTTCAATAAAGGCCTTATATGCCGGAGCGGGTATAAGGACATCCTTGGCAAAAGCATCCGCTGCCTTTTCTTCTTCTTCCGTTACTTCGTCAGTTTGGCCTAAGTGCCCAAGAAGAACGTGACCAAGCTCATGGAACAAGCTAAACCAAAATTTGTCAGCATCTTTACCTCGTACAGTTAATCCTATAACTATTTTTTTCCCGTCACGGAAGGTCGCTCCATGCAGAAAAGATCCTGTAATATGAGGGAGAAACACGAGCGCAATTCCGCACTCAGAGAGGCTCCTCTTCAATTCTGGACAAAAATAACTAGGATCCGAGGTTGTTAAATGTCTAAGTTGCGGAAGTTTGTTTCTTAGTTCATCTAAATTAATCGTTTTAACCGGAATTGTCCTCGCTTCGATCTTTGCCCTCTGTGCCCAAGCAAGCAGAACAAAATCTCCTTTTTCTGTCAGAGCTAGCCTCCGACATGCTATCTGTGATAAGCGAGTATTTCCAAGAAGAATGCCTAAATTAGCAACTTCAAAGTATTTTCGTAGTTCAACGACCTTCTCTATCGGTGAAGAAACTCTGGAAAGCCAACGTTTTCTAACCATTTCGGTAATAGGAAACTGATTTGCGATATCTAAATCCTGAAAGATTTCGTTTTCAATTTTTACCTTTGCAAGTTTCTCGCGAAAAATTGCTTCCAGTTTATTCCAAAATCTAGAAGGAATCCCCAAGACCATTTCTAGGCGTTCTGCAACATCGGGAGTAAGCTGAACCTCCCCATTGACCAACTTACTGATGTGCTTTTCGCTCATTCCCATGCGAACAGCAAACTCTTTTTGACTGATCCCCCGGTCCTTCAATTGTTCTTTAACAGTTGCCCCAGGCGGTGTCGCTATAAAACTTTCACTTCTAAACATTGCGCCTTCTCCAGAACAAAATGAACGCTTAATGATAATCAACTACTTCTAAGATGCACACAACATTGATTTTGCTTTTGACCATCCTAAAAACCAATCGGTGTGGGTGAATCAAATTCATGCCGTATTCGCCTGCTCTATCGCCTGTCAACGGATGACATCCTCCAATCCTGAATTTCAGCATTTCTTCTATTGTCTCAACCGCTGTAATTTCATCAATACGTTGATGAATTTTTTCTGCCATTAAGTTTCCATGACATTTCACAGCTTCACTTGCATTAGTGCAAACCCTCCCGATTTTCCGATTCTTATAGGTTATTTCCACTGTTCATCCTATATGAAATTAACCTTATAGGTAAATTATTATAATTAAACAACTATTATTTGTCTACCGATTTTGTCTTTAGCGGAATAGCTGTTGATAAACTTCTTAACCTATGGTTACTATTCGCTGTAGATTAGCACATGATGGACATTTAAGATTGTTAATAGCGAAATTAACCCTCATGTATCGTTCTATCTGGAGCGTTACGAGTATATTTTTAAGATATGGCACTGTTTAATTAGAACATCTCAAACCGTGTATTGGCTCCGTCGTGTTAAGGAGAAAGCTGAACTTACCACTCACAAAGCTTGAGGCCAAGCCTGCATAAATTTAAAAAATGCGAAAGGGTTTCGCACCCTGAGAGAGATCAGTTTACTTCGGGTAAAGAGAAGGTAGCGCTCTTATTTGGAATTAACACAAAGTTAGAAGCTAAACGGTATCCAAGCCATCACCGGCTTTATAAAAGCTCTGTCGACCATCTTTAATGTATCGGGAGGGAATATCTCTGGAACCCCGATAGTGAACTGACCCCATAAGGTGCAACACTTATTGAAATGAACAGGGGTCTGACGCCATCTAGTCTCTGATTTCATTTAATTTTAGCCAGAGTTATCAGTTTATCCTTTCGGGGGTGGCTTTGCCTAGAAGCGAAGCTGGAAGGCAAAGCCGCCCCCGAATGCGCCATTCATAGCGACTATATGACGGTTAGTTTTAGCCGGACTATCTATTCAATGAGATACCAGCGTCAAGAAGGACCTTTTTATTGCTCCGGAGAGAGATATCCAAGGGACCTCTGGATCCGTTCAGAGTTATACCACCTTACATAATCAGCGATTATTTCTCGAGCCGTTTCCCGAGTTAAATGAATTCTGTCCCTTGGGCTCATTCGATAAAATGTCTCACTCTTCATATGCCCATAGAAACTTTCCATACTTGCATTATCTAAGCATCTGCCGCTTCGAGAGTAGCTTGGTTGAGCTCCTAGGTTCTTGACCGCCTTTATGTAAGTTTCGCTCGTATAAGTCCCCCCTATCGCCGTGGATGACGCAATTCTAAGGAAGCTTGCCGGAATCCTTACTAACTTTTTGTGCGTGTTCAATGCCAATTTGAGTGTTGCAGATAAAGCAGTTTCCCATGCAACGATTTTGTGCTTGAACAAATCCTTCACCGTACTTAAGACAAGCCACCCTTCCACAACCGGAATAAAGGTCATGTCAGTAAAAAGTTTTTCCATTGGACTCGTAGAGGAGAAGTCTCGATTAAGGATATTTGCCAAAGGCTCTTTACTCTGATCTGATGCGTCTAACTTAGTGGAGCATCTTCGTTTTGGACGAACACGAGAATTGAGTCCGTGGAGCCGCATTAGCCTGGCAACCTTTTTGTGATTGACCGAAACGCCGTTTAATTTGCTCAGGTAAACGGTCATCCTTTTAGCGCCATATGAAAAGTTACAGCGTTTCTGGAGTTCAGTCATTTGCAAAACCAAGAGATCAATGTCCTGATGTTGGAGTTGACGTTTCCTTTTTCTGTAAAACGTACTGCGGTAAATGCCTAGCCAAGGACACGCTTCTTTTATTGGAACATCTTTTTTGGTTAATGAGCCAATAATTGAGACTATATTTTCGTCAGAGTGATCTATCAAATTGAAATTTTAAAGAATCCACTCCTTAATTGCCATTGTGTAAGCTAAGACTGCCGAGGCCGAATAGCGCATAAGTACGCCTCCTTCGGATTTGTTTTTCTTAACTATGGCACGGCTTTGGGCTTTTTGTAATTCTGTTTAACCCATCATTGGACAGTTCTTGGTTCTAAACCATAAAACTCAGCTGCCTGCTTTGCCGGAGGAAATCGGCCTTGAATCACACCATTAGCGACAGAACTTGTAAAAAACTGTGGCTGAACACGCTTGGCAGGCTTACCTTTGCGTTTACGATTGCTGTTAACGAAGCTCTTAACGGTGGCTCTATAAACATTAAAACGAATGGCTAAGTCAGCAACCGAACACCTAATGAGTGGCGCCTAAAAATTTCGTCCTTTTCTTCAAAAGAAAGGAACGTCCTTCTTGAGTCCATGCTTCATCGGTGCGGGCACGAGCCTTCCATAATCGCAATACATCTTTGGGAACACTCGTTAACGCCTCGATTTCTCTATAAGTTTTAAATTCCCTGAAAAGGGAACTGACCAATTGCTTCGTCTCAACTGAATATGCTTTGCGCAAAATGCTGCCTCCTTAAGTGTCGCTTTTTTTTTTGGGGGGGGGGCACTTCATTAGGCGGTCATTCTATGCTGTCGCGTAACAAGATAAAGTTATTCAGAGATTTCAAGTTATCTTTCCTACATTGTCAAATATTCAATCTTGGATTACAGCCAATTCATATTGAAGGTAGTGGATTTGAAGACGGTTCATGCAAGTTTTATATCTAAATAAAAATGTGTAAAATATTATAGATACTCTAGAACCTTATCATCATTATGAATAGAACATCCCTAGAGGAAAACATCATAAAGAACAATGCAACTGAAGTTGCTGAAGCCTTTGTTTATCAATTTCTAGTCGCTTTAGACTATTGTTTTAAGCTAAAAGAAGGTGAAACCTTATAATTTGAATGTTATGGGGACGTATCGATTTCAAAAGAAGAACAAATTGAAGTTAAAAAATATAAGAAACCTCTAACAAATTACAGTGAAAATTTCTGGAAAACTTTAGTTAATTGGTTAGATAAAAACTTTGAAAACAACCATTATAAAAAATTGTTATTATTAACAACACAAAACATAAGTTCATATTCAAAACTGACAAATTGGAACACTCTAAATGCAGAACAAAAATTAAAACGCATAGAAGAATTAATAAAAAATTATCACCAGCGAAAAAGAAAATCAACCAGATTACTTAAATATTTTGAAATAATCATAAAGATCGATAAGAATATTTTAAAAAATGTACTTGAAAAATTTGAAATTTTAGATAAAAAACCTGAAACTAGTACTTTATTTAAACAAATTCGTGAAATTTTGGGAAAAGGAGTAGAAAATAATCGAAAAGTTGATTTTATTAATGACCTGCTAGGCTTTTTAATTAAACACCTCCAAAACAATGATAATAAAAAATGGTCAATAAGTTACGAAGGCTTTAATAAAAAAGTAAGTGAAAGGACTCAACTCTATGTCCCCAACTCTTATATATTCCCTAATATAATAGTCAATGAAGTAAATGTAGAAGAATTCCGCGAAAAGAAATTTGTAAGAAAGATAGGAGAGATTAAACTAGAAAACGAAATTTCACCAGCCATTTGTGATTTCTTACGAGCAATAAAATTTTATACAGATGAGCTCAGATATTATAATATACCTAAAGAATCAGTAAAAGTATTCCAAAAGGATGTAGAAGAACAATATCTTAGTAAAAGAAGACAATACATAAATAAATTTCAATTTAATAAAAATGTCATGCAAATTTCACAAGAGTTCTATTACGACGTGATCAACTCTCCGTGCGTTTTTGGTTTTCCGAATTTTACTGCAACACCTAATTACATTAGGAATGGCACTCTTCACCAAATAACAGATGAGACAGATGAATATAGATGGTTGATTGCAAATGACTAAATTTTTCGATTATTCTTATCGTATCTTTAACAATCCTTTTAAATTATCACCCATACTTATATCTTTTTATAAAGACTGTTCTAACGTAGAAAAAAATTTTTTACTTTCCTATCTTGTTTACCCACTATGTCTTCAAGAAGAGGGACAAAGGATATTAATACAATCGAAAAGAACAAGCAGAATTGAGCGATTTTCCGCAAATAATAATATCCTTAAAATTAGTTTACTACCTAAGATTAAGGAATATCAGAAGATAACAAATTTATCAATTCAATATTGTTTAGATAACAAGTTTCTTGAATTAAGAAATATGAATTTATATCCAACAGAATTTACACCTCCTAGCATTGAAATTCTCGAGCTTCAAAAACCTGTCTTAGCTGCAAGAAAATTAGCAGTTATATTAAATAAATATGAAATTGTGCATATATTTAGAATGTTAGGATGCTCTTCACTATGAACACATTTATAAAAAAAATTGGCCTGTTGGATAAATGGGACAACGAACATAGCGTCACACTCCGAACTGGAGTAAATGTAATAACAGGAAGGTCTGCAACAGGCAAAAGTGCTTTAATAGAAATTTTTGATTTTTGTTTTGGATCAAGCGAAAACAACATCCCTCAAGGGGTTATTACAAAGTATTCGGTCTTATTCTTTGTTGTATTTGAATTAGATAATTGTTTCCTTATTCTAGCCAGAAAGGCGCAGGATTTAAGATCAGCTTATATCCAACAACTGAGTGATTTAAAGAAATCTTTTTCTTTGGAAGATTTTAATGAGAACTTATTTATTCCACTAACAGATTTTAAAAAACAACTAGGAACATATTTCGGCCTGAACGTAACCGATATTGAAGAAAATTCTGATGATGCGTTATTCCGTGGAAAAAAGAAAGAATCACCTTCAATAAGAAATATAGTACCCTATTTAATTCAGAATCAGAACTTAATAACATCTAAAACTCTTTTGTTTTATAGATTTAATGATCAGGAAAAGAAAAGACAAACTATTGAGCAATTTAGAATATTTGCTGGTTTCGTAGATCAAAGGTATTTTTTATGCAAACAAAACATAAATGAATTAAATAAAAAATTAAGAAGACTAGAAGCACAAAGGAAATGGGAAGAAAATAATAAAATTAAAAGTGATAGAAGGCTTCGCGATCTATTTAGTCAATTTTCCTCAATAGTGGGTTACAATTTGAATCCCTATAACTTAGAAGAAGTATTAAAAGATCCCCTTACTCTCATCAAAAAACTAGATAAACAAAGGGAAAACATTAATGAAGAATCTCAGGAATTCCTACGCCAGCTTGAAGAACTAGATTCAGAGTTGAGCGTAGAAGAAGGAAAAAATAGAGAGTTAGACCGTAAGCTTCTCAATATCCGGCAAACTCAGAAAATTCAAAATGAAATTAAGAATGGATTCAATTCTATTGAAATTCCTTCACAAGCAAAAATTTATAAAAGTCAATGTCCCTTTTGCTCAAGTTTTGTAGATTCCCTCTCAACAGAAGCCAATGAATTGACGAATGCAATCAACTGGTTAAACAAAGAATTAGCTATTTTTCCTATTTTTGATGAGACATTTAAAATAGAAGAAAAAAGAATTTTTGACGAAAAGGAAATAATACTATCTCGTCTAACAGAAACTCGTAAGAAAAGAGATAATTTATTAAGAATTAATCAAAATTTACTAAACAAGAATTCATTATATAAGCAAGCCTCTATTATTTTATATAAAATCGAAGCTGAAATCGAATTAAACACTGAGGCAAGAACAGATTTTGATGCTGAAATATTTTATATAAAAAATGAAATTCAAAAATTAACCAACTTAATTAATGGGCTCTATAATGTAGACAAGAAAATGAAAGAGAGTCAAGATTTTATAAATTCCTCTATGAATGATCTTGCAAACAGATTAGACTTTGAAGAATCCTATAAACCTCTAAAATTAGATTTTAACTTATCTACTTTTGACCTTTTCAATATCAACGAAGATGGGAGTAGAACTTCCTTAAGTCAAATGGGAAGCGGTGCAAATTGGCTATATTCTCACCTCTGTTTATTTATGGCATTCACTAGATTTTTCTCTCACCATATCGATACGTCTCTTGTTCCACCAATTCTTTTTTTAGACCAACCTAGTCAAGTTTACTTTCCAATAACTCCTAAAGAGGATTCAAATCAAAAAGATGATAAAACTGGAGATCTTTTTGATTTTGATGATCAGAATTTAAGGGAAGATGATATAAGGTGCGTCGAGAATTTTTTTGACCAAATAATAGACTTTAATAACAAAACAAAACAACAAAACTCTGGCATTGAGCCCCAAATCATAATCACCGATCATGCAGACAATCTAAAGTTAAAAAATGGTACTTTTGATGACATAGTTGTTGCAAGATGGCGAAACCAAACTTCAGGTCTGATAGATAAAACTCTCTTTCCGATAAGTACAGACGATAACTTCTAAAATTTAGATCTCAAAACTCCCGCCCGCTTGCTTTACCGCACCTTTTCTTTCTTCGTTTCAAAGAAGTAATGAAATTTTGAGGCTAGCTTGCTACGGATGTTGAATTGAAAAGCTAAAGAGGATAGATTTTTCAAATAAAATACACAAAGTCCTTCAGCTCCGCGGCCCGAGTTTGGCAGAATCTGGTAAATAAAAAGCTCTCAACTCTTTGATTATTGGCAAGTTCAGAGCTTTTTTAATTTATTGTCTTGTGTACATGCTAGAGCATGTCCTTAACCAATTCCGGAATTGCCTCCTCTGTTGTAAGTCTTACACCCAAGCAGCGCCCCATTTCTTTGAGATTAACTAAGCGGGCCGGCGGTACGAGTCCCACTGTTTTAAAGAGTATTTCAACCTGATTTGGCTGCTTCCTGCGTTCTGCAAGTTCAGCCTTAAGTTCTTCTTGATTCAATCCCTCCAAGCCCTTCCTAATGTTTTGCGGTCTCGAGCACTGCAAGAACATTAATTCATCGCCGCTTTTTATGGGTACGGTCGTCGCAGAATTCAATGCACGTATGATTTCCGGGATTGTCAGCGGAGTACCTGATTTATTCAATTTCCACTGCAGCAGTTTGAGAATCCCCAACGCAATCACACAAATAAGTATGTGGCCTTTAATGTGGTTTGAGTTCCTCACGTACATGGGCCGTAAGCCCAGATGAGATTTCATAATTCGGAAGCAGCTCTCGATCTGGTTCAGCTCGTGGTAGGTGGCGGCCAGACGTCCGTCCGGCACAGCGTCAGTTTCCTGACAGTTAGGTGCATTCTTGTAAACGAGAGCTGCGTACCCGGCAAGACGGCGTTTGGCTTCGAACGTCTCTTCATCAATTCCTTCTATTCTCGCCTCTGTTTTTTCCGAAGTTTTTGCAATGGAAGCCCAGCCGGAGCTCTTGGGTTTAACTTTTACTCCCTGGGCTTGTTTCTTCAGCACAAGCTGCTTCCAGACTTCGAGGACTGCCAGATCTCGTTTTTGTCTCTTCTTATCAAAGGTCAGAACTAAAGTGCATTTAGTATCTTCAGCCTTGCGCTTTCCTTTCTTAGTCCAGTCTTTGACGACCTTGAAGCGGGCGACTTGCTCTCCTTGTTTGATGATCGGAATATAACCCTCAGGGTCGAACATTGCCTTTGTTGTCTTCTGGTCCAGATTGCTTACTTTCTGTGCCATCAGGAATCCGAGGTCGCTGCTCTGAAGCATCTTTAAGTTCGCTGCAGAATTAAGGCCCCTGTCGGCTACGACGATGCTCTCTTTAACGTTGTATTTCTGTTTCAGAGATTCAATTGAAGCGGCCATGGTTTTGAACTCGGATGCGTTTCCGGCGTAGACATAAAAGTCAATCGGGATGCCTTCTTCATTAATCACTAACGCGATAGAGGTTAACGGAAGGTCAAAGCGATGCTCTTTTGAAGGACCTCTCATTCGAAGGTATTCAATTTTCTGCGCCTGAATTTTCTTAATGAAATCATCCGTTTTTTGGCTGGGCACCAGTCTTCCTTCCTTGTCAAAGCATGCAGCATCCAACTCGCCGTTTTCATAGGCCAGCTGCACCTCTTCCTGAAGCCGGTCTTGGAAATCCATCTGCTGTCTGCCGCATTCCAAGTCAGTAAGCGCCGTTTCAAAGTAGACATTAGTAACGTCGTAAAAAATCAACGTAGCTTTTGTTTTCCCAAGCTGATTATTGATTGAGCGATTGAAGAATCTCATGATTGAGTCCTTATGCTCAAACAAGTAATCGTAAGAATCGTAGTAACTGTCTAAACCGATGCCTTGAACCGGCGCTCCTAAGAAACCGTCCTGATCTCCGAATGAGTAAAAAACGGAGTGCGGATCAAGAATTTTCAAGAAGCACAGGTAGGAGACAACAGCGTTTAAGTCGAATTTTGCTTTTGTTTGTCTGTGCTGGATATCTTTGAACTTTCTATCCAAATGAAGATGGTCGTCCCAGATCTTTTTTAAGAGGTAATGTCCGTACTGCAGCAGAGGAAGCGGAGCGCCGGCAGAAGAATTGTTGTCAAAGCTAAGCAGACTTTGAACTTGTGCGAGTCGATTGAGCGACTGAAGGCGGCTCTTTTCCGCATAGTCTTCCTGATACTTCTTCTTCAAATTTTCCAAGTAGTTTGGATCTGACTGAGAAAGGATGTCGAGCCGCCCCAAGTTCTGCACGACCTTGTGCTTGACCTTTCCGTTTTCATCCCGATAAGACTCCATGAGCCGGACATAAGTGTATTGCCCGTTGGCTCCGCCTTTGCAAGTAGAGACATACATAGACCACCTCAATTGTTGAGTCTAATTATAACATATCTACTACATATCTACATATAAATAATTAAACCAGGGCCAAAAAATAGACCTCTTGGGCGTTGCCGCCCAAAAGGTCAATCAGAATCTGCCAAACTCAGGTTTGAGGCTAGCTTGCTACGGATGTTGAATTGAAAAGCTAAAGAGGATAGATTTTTCAAATAAAATACACAAAGTCCTTCAGCTCCGCGGCAGATGAAACGGCCAATTTTTTATAAGCCGCTGCCCTATGATTTTCCACTGTTCTTTCACTCAACCCCAATAATTCACCAATATCTTTATTAGACAGACCCATTAAAACTTTTTTGATTACTTGAGCCTCTCTAGGAGTCAACAAAGCCGCCTTTTTCTTTCTCTCTTCAACTCTTAAGGTTAACCCCTTAAGATCTTTATCTATGTTTAAAGCAACAACTTCTAGTAGACGAAGAGGATCTACTGGCTTTTGCAAAAAATCAGCGGCCCCCTCTTTCATAGCGAAAACAGCTGATTCCACTTCTCCGTGAGCAGTAAGAAAAATAACAGGGTGGTTAAATTCTCTAGCCTTTAATTGATATTGCACTTCCAACCCATTTAAGCCCGGCATTTTTAAATCCAAGATCACACAGCCAGGTAATGAATAAGAATCTTCTGTCAAGAACGCTTCACCGCTTGGATAAGTGACAACTTGATAATCTTCCAACTCAAGTACCTTTCTCATAGCTTTGAGAACATCGGGATCATCATCCACTATCCTCACCAGAGGCTTCTTAATCGTCATGAATTATTCCTCTTAACTGCAGGAAGATTTACTGTAACTTTCAAACCTCCAGTTAAAGAGCGACTGAAAGTGATATTTCCTCCAAAATTTTCGACTAGCGACGTAACAATAGTCAACCCCAGGCCCAGACCATCCTCTTTTGTAGTTTTCGGTCCTTTTCCAAGACTAGCAAAAAGACTTTCTGATACTGGCTGACCGTTGTCTTCAACCGAAACACTAACGTAATCATCGATGGAATTAACTTCTACATAAATGATGGGCTTTTTACCAGTACGCTGCACGGCCTCATAAGCATTTCTTAGCAAGTTAATGACTATTAATTCAAAATCCAGAGAGTCTACAAAACAGTACAAAGAACTTTTTGTGCACTCCACACGAATTTCAGCTTTTCTATGGAGCGTAACATTAAAAGTTTCAATAGCTGTAGACAATGCTTCTTGAACAAGAAGAACTCTTGCAGAACATTTTTTCGCTTTTAGATAATTCCGAGTCTTTTGAATTATTTCATCTGCTCTCACTGTCTGTTTCTCAATGTCTTGAACTGTTTCAAGAACTTCTTGTGACCTCGTTCCTGTTTTATTTATTTCTTTTCGTAGGGCAAAACAAAAGCATCTGATTGCATATAGAGGCTGACCCAACTCATGAGCGAATAATGAGCTCAACTGATTGAATGCACCAATCCTTTGCATTTGCTCAATTCTCCTTGAAGCATCCAAGGATTTCTTTTTTAGTTGTCGTTCTCTTTTCAGGGCTAAATCTAATTGCGATGTGCGCCTCCTTACCAACAAACTTACGATAGAACTATAAAAAATAAGGCACAACACAAGTATAAAAATGGTTAAAACGATATGCCAATAACGATTTAATACATTGCGGAACGACCAAGCTCGGTCTGCAGCCCAAGCATCCTGATCGAGACTACGTAATAGTCTGTCTACTTCGTTGAAATTTGTCGCAACGCTCCAAAAGCTCCCCTTCACAGTTGCATCTAAATCTAAAAGAGCCTGCGTTATTTGTCTAGAAAAAGAGGCGTTTAAAGAAGGTAAAGAAGCGAAAGTTAAGCCGGGATAAAGCATTGAAGAATGCGCACATTTCAAGGCAGAAAAATGTCTAGGCGCCAAAACTCTCAACCAACTTGAATCGGCTTCGTTGTTCTCTATAAAATTTTCAAGGATACAGGAGGGGAGAACTAAGGCATCTATAATGCCATCATCTAGTGTCTTAAGCATTTTATCGATGTCAGGCCCTAACGATAAAACCTTTTTAAAAAATGTCTTCGGTTCATGCCCTTTTTCTTTGATCTCTCCGTTCAATATTTGAAGGCTTGAAGGTCCAAAACTTGGGCTATACCCCACAATTTGTTTTTTTAAATCACTAAGTACTAAAAGATCTTTTCTTCCTCCTTTTACCAACACGATGGCTCCTTCAGATTGGTTTGGATCATCATCCTTTCTGGTTTCAATCGAAGTAAGATCACGAGCCCCCTTTCTAATCATCCGTCGATAAAAAGCACTGGAGGAAATAAAGAAGTCAATTTGATGATTATTGATAGCCTCTTCCAGCTCTTCTTCCGTGTATATAACGAATTCCAGATCGTTTTTTGGCCGGAGAACTTTCTTTAATTCCTTAACAGAAGCGTCTATCAGATCTCCATGCAAACCTTGAGTTGCATAATTTGCAATTCCCAGCCTAAGCGTGTCTGCTACTGCACAATGCGGCAAGAACACTAAAGATAATAAGAAAATTAAAACCTTCATAAGGAAGCCGCCGTTTTTCCTGAGATTTTTCCAAAAACAAGGGCCTTTCCTAAGCCAGTTCCCGTAATGTAATTCTTCCCGTGAACTCCTCCCATAATTTCTCCGGCAGCAAAAAGTCCGCTTATTGGCTCATTGGACTTGTTTAATACCCTGCCGTATTGATCAACTTTTAGACCGCAATATGTGCCCATAATTGCTGCAATAGAAGGCATGATGTAAAAGGGCGCAGTATCGAGCACTCTCAACTTTCCGTATCCGGAAGACAAGGAAAATCTGCCAAAGTCGTCATCTCTTCCTGCTGCAGCAGATTGATTATATTTTCGGACTGTTTCCTCTGCACGACTTGGGTTAAGGCCGGCTTTGTCAGCCACTTCGTAAACTGATTTTCCCTTGAAGCAATAAGAAGGACTTAAGCCTCGATCGAAAGGACTCCACAATGCATGGTCTACCGGTCTTCGTGACATTTGAATCTTCCTCGCAGCTTCATCGAAAAAGATGTAAGTCACCGGATACGGCTGCTTTAATGAAGCTTCGCCTATTGTTTTATACGAAAGAGACTCGTCAATAAATCGATTCCCCTCTCGATTTAAAATAATCGCACCACTATAGTAAATTGTGGAAAAATCCCGTATGGTTGATGGATTTTTTGTAAAACCGTACGAAGCTTGGACCGTCTCACCTTCTACAAAGTAGGCACCAAGATTCAATGCCATCAAGAAACCGTCTCCGTTTGATCCGATCCCGGAAACCACTTTCACCTTCTTCATTTGGGGTGCATAACGAGACAGCAAAGCCTGATTTCTTGCAAATCCTCCTGTGGCAAGGACCACTCCTTTCCTGCTCTGTAAAAAGAATGACTTACCGCAATGAGTTACCACAACCCCGACGACCTTTCCGTTGTGTTGAACCAGTTCTATCGCACGGCAACCAGTCTTTATTCGAATCCCTCTTGAGTTGAGTTCCTCTCTAAAAAGCTGTATCAACAGTCCTGAATTAAACATATGTGATCGAGGAAGACTCATTCCTGATGCTGCCATCAGCTTCATAGGACTCAAACCCTTCGAGACAATCCACTCATACTGTTCTCGGATTCCGCTCACCAAAGTTTTTACTAGCGCAGGATCGTTTGCATACCCGCCGCACTTCATCAAGTCATTGAAGAAACGCTCATCTGTATCGTTAATACCTTGCTGACGTTGAAAGCCGGTCTGCGACACAGCTATAGCTCCTCCGGATATCGCGCTTGAGCCCCCGATAATTGGTTCCTTCTCTATTACTAAGATGCTTTTGAGACCTTCGTCGGAGGCTGAGACTGCCGCGGCCAGGGCTGCGGCACCGGATCCTACAACAATCAAGTCATAACTCGGCCTCTCTTGAGAAGAAGCAAACCTCTGCATGAGCACTCCGGCACCAATTGAGCAGTAACTTATAAAATTTCTTCTCAGCATTGCACTCTCCATCTCAGTCCATCTTAAGGCTCCCATTCCAAATCAGCTACCCTTATAAATCCTGAGTTAAGAAAAAGGGATAAGTTTGATTTTTATCAAAGTACCTAGGTACTGAAGGGTTTGAAATCGAGTTTGAAGGAAATCAAAGGCATTAACAAAGACCTTCAGATACTACCGGGATATTCAAAGTTCAGGCCACATTTAACCAAGGAGATTAAATATGCAAACCAATCGCAGAAACCTTTTTAAATTAAGCGGCGCTGTTGCTCTAGCAGTGAGCACCCCCGCTTGGGCTGTACCGACAAATCAACCACAAAAATGGGACGAAGAATATGACATCGTCATTATCGGTGCAGGCGGGGCCGGTCTTGCCGCTGGTGTTGAGTCCGTAAAACAAGGGCTAAAAGCCATCATTATCGAAAAAATGCCAATAATCGGCGGCTCATCTGTTCTCTGCGGCGGAAAATTTGCCGTCTCCGGGACGCCAGAGCAAAAAGCGAAAGGAATCAATGACGACGAAAAACGTTTCTTCGACGACATGATGAAGACCGGCGGTCAACAAAATGACCCTGAACTCGTTAAAGTGTTCATTAGAGAAAGCCGCAAACACTATGATTTCGTCACGAAAGAATTAGGCATAAAACCTCATGAAATAACCGCAGCAGCAGGCATGAGCGTCCCTCGTGCCCACGGTTTTAAACCCGGCGAAGTTCTTGCTGCAATGAGAGACTATTTCACACAGCGAGGCGGAAAACTTATCCTCAGCATCAAAGCTGAAAGACTGACTTGGGATTACAAAACCTCCTCAATTTCCGGTGTCAAATGCTCACAGAAAGACAAGACAATTTACATCAAAGCCAATAAAGGCGTACTTCTTGCCTCCGGCGGTTTCAATCGAAATCCGGAACTTCTGAGGAAATATGCTCCTCCAATGGCCAAAGCAGCAGTTATTGCAGGTGTCGGGACCACGGGTGACGGTTTACTCATGGCTCAAGCATACGGTGCCGATGTTCTTGACATGGCTTATGTTAAAGCAACTTATGGTTTCAAACTCAATCCAAGAACGATTGGGGATATGGCTCAGGTTTACTATGGCGGTGCCGTCATGGTCAACAAAGAAGGCAAGCGTTTTGTTAACGAATCATTGTCCTATAAATTACTAGGCGATTTAGCACTTAGTCAACCCGAAGGAAAGAGCTTTATGATCTTTGACGAACCTATGCGCAAAGCTCAGATGGGTCGCAGAGCCATTGATAAGAAGCTTTTCTCTCCGATTGATGAAGGAAAACAACTTGATTTCCTCTATACCGGAAAAACTTTAGCTGAAGCTGCGGAGAAAGCCGGACTGCCTGTTAAGACTGTTGAAGAAACCGTTAAGAATTACAACCAGGGCGTCGATGCCGGAAACGATGTTGAATTCGGACGGAACTCTTTGACAAGCGGTCACGGTAAACCCATGAAAATTGAAACCGGTCCCTTCTACATCATGCCCACAACCGCTGCCTTGATAGGCACTTACTGTGGATTAAAGATAAATACCAAGGCCCAAGTCATTGATGTTTTCGGGAACAAGATTAATCATCTTTATGCAGCAGGAGAAATTGTCGGCGGTGTCCATGGAGCCGCTTATATGACCGGTACAGCTTGGGGCAAAGCAATGTCGTTAGGACGATTGGCCGCCAGGAATATTGCCGGTAAGTAATATAAGTTGAGCTTGATTTTTGACCCTCCTTTAGCCAGGAGGGTCTTGTTTTTATTGCTTGTTGTAGATTTGTTTTATGTAAACCTCAGTATTAACTCCGAGATTCAATAGCCGAGGCTCGTCTCTTTCTATATCTTCTTAATTTTGCCCCTATTCTATTTCTGAGATTCCGCATAGCGTGGAGCATTCCTTCGTTATTATTGAAAATCTTTGAAGCCTTGTATCCGTAGGTAATGAAGTTCTTTTTCTTATTATCTTTTTTCTTTGCTCTACAAAACTTCCTTTTTCTATTTTTGACATATAGAATTCTTTCCCGTAGATTCTCAGGAAAAGGCGGAGTCACTTCTTTTTCACCTTGTTCATATTTATCTAACAATTTCTCAAGGATTTTGGCTTCTCGAAGAAGTTTGTTGTAACCACGTGAAATGGTTCCTGCTTTAATTGAAGAATTTCGACCGTCGAAAGAAAATCCAAGAAATGTTAGTACAGATAGTTTGTATAGCTTGCCTACTTTTTCAAAAATTCTTCTACCATTAAAAGAAAAAATCTTTGTTTTATGCTCTTCAATTTTAAGTTCGTAGTTCTCAGCTAACGATATTATATTATTTTTAATATCTTCCGGATCACAATCTTCAGACCTTGGAATTACAACAATAAAGTCATCAGAATATCTCCGGTAAAACCCTTTCAGTCTAGAAATTGTTTCAGCAAGTTCTTGATCAAAATCTATCATGTAAACATTTGACAAGATTGCACTGATAGGAGAGCCTTGAGGGATACCGATTCCAGAGGAGTTTTTATTAATGTAAGAAGAAAGCTGTCGAAATTCCTTTGGGGAGAACCACCTTTTCAACTTTTTTAGTGATTTTTTTCGTTCACCCACAGGAATTTCTTTAATCTCAAAAATTTTTTCCTGCGCTATAAAAGAATATTTAGTTATATTTTTATAAATACTAAACCAATCCGGTGACAATCTCCCTACATTAAGAACTCTCTGTATTTTTTCTTTCAAAATAAGATGGTTTAGTGAACCAAAGAAATCTTTAAAATCAAAAAGCAAAATCCAACAACCATTTTTTTGATTTTTTATGTGTTCTATTACTTCATGAGAAAACTCAATATTACATTTACCTTTTAACTTTCTATAGGCGATTGGAAAGTCGAAAATATGATTTTTTTGGAGGTAAGTTTCGTATTCTTCACTTAAAAGAAATGCATAATATGAATAAATAAGGCTATCTATATGTGAACACAGCAAGATTTCACGAATCTTTGGCTCATCCCGTTTGACCTTTTTAGATGAAGCCAAAGAAGGTACTTGTCTTAATTTGTTTTTTCTTAGCTGGATTTTGATTAAAGGATAAAAAGAGTGTCGGCATATCTCTTCTGGATTAGTTAGCAAACCCCGCTTTCTTACAATTAGAGAAATAGGATTATCAAAATGCCTATATTTTTTGGGAAATTTCTCAGTATAAGTATCTAGCCAGCTATTGAAGTCCACAGCAACCCTCAAGGCTCATGGGCTAAAAGGCGTGGTTCCAAAACCCATGAGTCTGTAGAAGTCCTTGGCCACGACAACAGGGAATCATACTAAGTAACATAGGAATAGCTTCAACCGATATGGTCGAATTAGACCTTAGTACTTTGACGATCATGATCGTCATGCTCTTCGGAGACCTCAGTCAAATGGAACTAAAGATCAACGAGATATTGACAATCTCAATCAGCCCCTTGCACTCCTATTGAATGCAATAACGACATTATAACAAAAAAAGATAATTTAAACCTTGGAAAATCGTAACTTCATAACCATCTATAGCAAGGAAAAAGCACTAAAAAATAAGATATATCTTCAAGGTCAATCAAAAACTTCCCTGAAAAACAATTAATTATCATGGCAGACTGTAACTTGACAATAATTTTCCGCAGGAAAGGAAAAAAGTTAAGAGCGATTGTGAGGCTTGTCGAGAATAAAAACGATGTCGGAAGCGATCAAACTCGGCATGCCTAACGCTATGGGAATAGTGAGATTTTCGTAAAAAATATTCCAAGAACGGCTGCCATTAGAGGCCCTTCCAAGGCTAAAGTTAAATCCATTACTCCCAGTTTCAATACCTAAACAACAAGGCGGAGGCTTTAAGCCCCCGCCAGTCCTAGTATCGACGATTTTTTGATTTCTTAACTTGTTGTAGTAGAGCCGAACAGGTCTCTGACGGCGCAGTACAGCCTCATCTTCTTCTTCAACGATCCTGCCTCCTCATAAGTGAGAGGAGGAGTTTGCCCCACTATATTCATAATGTCTGACTACGGTATTAAATCCGCTGGTGCCGTAAAACTCTATTCCTTTAGCCGGATTGATCAGGGCAATAAGTGCATTGTTCAGGCCGTCGATGATTTGATCCGTAGTTGCCTTCTTATTCTCCTTTTGGAGTTTGTACTCTAAGAATCGATGCAGGCACAATGCAAGGAAGCAAATTAAGAAGTGGCCTCGGATATGATTTTCCAGCCGGACGTAGACCGGACGGGCCCTGATGCAGCTCTTCAGATGCCTGAAGCTATCCTCGATTTTCCATAGATTTTTATAAATTTTCACGATTTCCAATGCCGGAGTCGATAGTGAGGTTTCAACGACGTGAATGCCGTCGAACTTGGATTGTTCCGCAATTAAAGCTTCGTCTATTTTGGCTGACTCTGCATCAATATCGACAACGACGTAGCTTCTGCCGCCTCTTTTAAAGCCGGCCTTGATGTCGGCCGGTTTAGCCACTAGATCCCGGGCTTTTCTGATTAAACGTTCTCTGTCTTTCCGGTCCTTCCTAGCGCGCGATGCTGTCCAGGTAATGATGTATCGACGCTTCAGGCTGCTCTTTACGGTTTTTCCCGAGGCTGTTTTTTGGTGATTTAACTTCACCTCCAGCTCTTTTACCTTCTCCCCAACAGGTTCTTCAAAGGCGTATTGAGGAGTGTCATATTTGATCGGACCATCGGTATGTATTTCTTTGTACCAGCCGTAGTCTATGATTTCACCATCTTCCGTGACTTTTGTCATCGGAATTCTGCCTTCCTCAGAAAGCACTTGCGCCTTGAGGTCATCGAAACTTCTCTGAAAGATCCGGCAGAGCAAGTACTGGATATCTACAAAGGACTTTGGCACATTGAAAGTAATTTCCGAGTTCTGAAGAGCCAGTTGGAAGGGCGACCCGTATACGTAAGAACTGAAGATCATATCCGCGGCCACTTTCTTTGCTGCTACATCTCGTTAGTCATCCTAAATGTCGGCTAAAGGTCACATTAGAATTCTACGGACTGACCTTTAGCTGATTCTGAGGTTTTTCCTCAAAGCCCGGTATTCCCAGCAACGTAAAGAACAATCGGTCACGTTTCGTATCACCGCTTCTTTGTGTGGCGGTCCCATCCTCACTTCTCAGGCTCGTCAATTCAATGCAGTCGAACCAGTCGATTAAACTTTGCATCGATTGTTTTTTCAGCCATTTGAGCAAGTCGGCGTTCTGATCTTTGTCCTTTTCCGCAAGTTTTTTATCGCTGAGGCTCAACTCAAGCTTTTCTTTGAGTTCCTTTATCTTCGTGTGCAGGAAGCACTGATATCCAAGTCCAACAAATTGACAGAACATACGTCCTTTCAGGGTATCTCCGTCCCAGACACGAGTGCGTGTACCGTCCAATCGATTTTTCGTGTCCTTAAATGCTTCTTCAATCTTTTCGCGCAAGCGGTACTTTCTTAGGGTCTCGAAGCAGTCCTCAGCTTTATTAGAGACAAGGGCAAAGTAGCCGTAATCTTTCCTGGCCTGAGCGTAGGCTTCTTCGTTTATCGTAACTTTGAGCTTGCCGCCTCTGCCGAGCCGACTTGTGTTGAGATACTTTTCTGCCTTCTTTTGAGCTGATTCACTGAGCTCATCCCACAGGCCTTTCTCAATGTCGCTCTTCAAGGACATAAGATCTGTTGCAAGGCGTTTCTCATCCTCTCCGACTCTTTCGCGATTCAGATAGAGGTGAAGGTATAGCCGCCTTGTTTCACTAAGAGTATCGCCCTTGGCTGCTTCACCTCTGTTGCGCTGTCTCTGATAAGTAAACTCGGCATCGACGGGAACTGTGATTCCATGGATATTGAAGTCCCAGGGACAGAGACTGGAGGCTGTTTCCAAGCCGTTTTTATTTTTTTGAAGGTGGTGGTTGATCCAAGAAAGATCAGTAGACGCTGCTGTCAGGAACTTAATATGTTTGCGCAGCATCTGTCCGATATTGCTCCGGCTGTAATACCCCTTATCAGTAACAATTTGAGCCTTTGAGATATTTAAGAACGAGAACTGCTTTAGAGCGTTTTCTATGCCGGAGACATCGGCCAAGTTTCCCGGTTCGCGTGCAAAAGCAATCGGCTGATGCGTTGCCAAATCGAACAATGTAAGAAGCTTAACGGTGTCCAGACCGTCACCGGCTTTATTAAAGCCCTGACGAGTTTCCTTAATGTATCGGGAATAAGAAGAGACGGTTGAAGAGTCAAAAGCAACCGCGTCCTCTTTATGGCAGCGCTTGGCTCTCGCGAGGAAATAGTTTTGAACGATGCCTTCGTTTAATCCGAGATACTCAAACAAGTCGTGGTAAACGTCCTTTGAAATCGGCTCCGGATAAGGAGTGGGATGGAGGAACTGCCACTTCTGCATTCTCTGCAGTCTGTCACCCTGATTAGCCAACCAAAACTGAGCAACCGTGTCTACCTTCTTAGCCGAGCCCTCGTCCATGCAAGAGAGCAAGTCATCTGTAATACCGCTTTGCTCGCCGACCCAACGCAGAAGAGAAGACGATCCAATTCTTGAACGTGTCGAGGACTGAGGTACCGCATCCTCGGTCTTTTTGCGCTTTGGTCTAGTGGGTACGATTTCACCGTCGGTCGATCCGGCAGGAATCTTGCCGAGCAATTTTCGAGAGAGTTCTTTGGTCTTTCGCGTCTCCGGAATGTAGACAGTTTGTCTTTCCCAGACGTAAATATCGCCATTTTTACGTTTTTGCTTCCAAACAGAGGTAGTGGTTTTTCCGGTTATTGGCTTAGACATGGTCAGGAACCTGATAAAATATGCTTATAATTATAATACACACATTTTAAAAAGTCAAGAAAAAACCTGTATTTTTCAATAGGCTTAGAAGAAATGTTTAGTCATCTCTGAGCAAGATGTATTTATTCCCCGACTTTTAGGATATTATCGCTTAAATATGAAAGATATATCAGCAAGAAAATTTAATAAAGTCAAAACTTCAATGCCGAAACGCAATTTATGATTTAAAACTGCTCAATGTAAAAAGAACAAAAGACATCATTTTCAGGCGAATAATATGACAAAGACAAACTTTTCTTGGGTTTCCTTCTATCAAGAATTAGCTATTAGACTTTTACCTTACAAAAATAAACGCAAAGAATTGCTTGAGTGGATATATTCAAGCATTGTAACGGGCGAACCTAACAGTTATTTTTATGATAAAAATCTAAAAAAATTAAATGATGTAGATCCTTTCACAGTATTTGGTTTGTTAAATAGATCTAAAAAGAAAGAAAGTAGACTAGAAATAGCACAAAAATTCAAAAAATTCTTCGAAATTTCCAGTGAGTTACCGAATGATTTTTCTGGGATTCCCCTTCTGATACCAACCAATTCGCATTTCTTTGATGTCACATCTCCAAACTTAAGAAATGAAATTGAAGAAATATGGAAATTATTCGAATTAGCCTTTGATCCTGACGAGGCGAATTTAGCACCAGTTTTTGACAAGGTTATTCGCCAACCTAACATTAACAACAACTTAACTATGGCTCTATTTTGGGTTAATCCGGATAACTACCTCGCCCTTGACTCCAACAATAGAAAATACCTACAGGAGTTTGGAATCGAGTCTCTGAAAAAGGAACTTACTTTTGAAACCTACCGTTCGATCCTCGAACAAACAAAAACAAAAATGGCACAAGGAGAAATACCTCAACATAATTTTCCTGAATTTTCTTTGGCCGCCTGGAAAAATAGTGGAGAAACAGAAAGTGAAGAACCTAATTTTCCAAAGAACAAAATAGCTGATAAAGATCCACTTATAAAATTATGGAAGGCAAAGAAAAATATAATTCTTTACGGTGCTCCGGGAACTGGCAAGACTTATGCAGTGCCAGAGCTGGTTGTTCGTTTATGCAATCCTTCTTTTCAAGGAAAAGAAAGGAAAGATGTGATTAAGGAATACAACAAATTAATAGAAAAGGGACAAGTTGTCTTCACTACTTTTCACCAGTCCCTTGACTATGAAGATTTTATTGAAGGACTTAAGCCAACGTCTTCGAACGGACAAGTTAGTTACAACGTTGAGGACGGATTATTCAAAAAGCTCTGCCAAAACACCGCTGCCAGAAACCATTTAAAAGATAATTATGAGGCCGATAGCACTGTTTTCTTTTTGACAAAACTAGGAATAAATCCCAATGCAAAGATATGGAAAATTTATCTTAATGGGGCTGGTGAAAATGAACTTAGAAAAGATTGTTTTGAGAACAACAAAATTCGCATAGGATGGGAAAACTATGGCCCCAAAATTAATGAGGACACAAAATTTAATGAAGGAGGGGAGAAAGCGCTGAAAACTTTCATAAATAAAATGAGAATCGGGGATATAGTTGTTTCCTGCTTTTCAAATTCCATTATTGACGCAATAGGTGTTATAACCAGTGATTACTTTTGGGATAATTCTTTGGAAAGCCATTGTAGGGTAAGAAACGTAAACTGGCTTTTAAAGAATATTAAAGAGCCCATTGTTAACATTAATAACGGTTATAAAGGCTCAACAGGCACTGCGAATCATCTTCCGCACTCTTCCCTCGACAATGTTCTAACAATACTCGAAAGGAACTTGTCTCTAAGCTCTCCTCAAAAATTGGAATACGAACCTCACGTGTTCATTATTGACGAAATTAATCGAGGCAACGTTTCAAAAGTCTTTGGTGAACTCATCACTTTATTAGAAGCAGACAAACGGATCGGAGAGGAGTCGGAGGTACGTCTAACGCTGCCCTATTCAAAAGAAGAATTTGGAGTTCCAGAAAACCTATTCATTATCGCCACAATGAATACAGCAGATAGAAGTTTAGGAAACCTAGACTATGCCGTAAGACGCCGTTTCGCATTTGTTCCTTTGAACCCAATGCCCTTAGATATTCCAGGTTTTAATGAAGAGTTATTTAGAAAAGTATCTGAACTGTTCGTTAAGAATTATAGGGATATTTTTGGTAAATCCGAAAACCCAATTCCCTCAGACTATCTATCAGAAGAATTTGAACCGACAGACGTTTGGGTTGGGCATAGCTATTTTCTTATGCAGGACAAGAACGGCCAAGATCAAACTGCAAACAAAATTACGTATGAGATCATTCCGATTCTTCGAGAATATATCCGCGACGGTGTATTTAAGGACACGGGAAAAGTTGAGGAAACAATCAAGGACCTCGAAAAATTATGCAGTTAATCGAAGTCACTGAGAGCCGCTTGCCTTATCAACTTCCTGAAGATGAAGTAATCAAGCTGATGAGGCATTGCGGGAAAAACGTTAAACCTGAACGCAAGCATCCCGATTACAGCGACCTGTTTTACTTCAAATTCTCTGAAGACAACCGTAGTCTTGAGACTTCCTACTTCATTGGTATGGACTGGATAAAAGAAGGCGATCTTGCAATTTCAGTCAAACCAAAATTAGGAAGTAACGTCTATGACGTTGACGTGCTCTCTATGTTGGCTGAGGCATTAGAGGATCCCGAAAACGTTAACCATCTCGACGGCTTGTTAGCAATTGATTTTGGCAGGAGGCCACTTGTCATTAACAGGCAGGACGATCTTCTATCGCCCTTCCTTCTAGTTTTATTTATTCAGGTCCTTAAAACCATTGTAAGCAGAGGACTGAAGAATGGATATCACACCAAAACAGAAAGTTTAAGGTCGAAAATTAAAGGAAAAGTAAGAGTCGAGAAAAATTTCAGGATAAATACCGTGAAAGGAAAACTGACCGATCAGTTCTGCAAGTTTGATGAATACGGTGTTGACACTTTGGAAAACAGATTGTTAAAAAAAGCTTTTCTCCGAGCCTGCACAATATTCGAACGTACCCCCATGAATACAGAGAAGGCGGCACTAAAGACAACTTTAAGGCAAATTAGGGCTGCTTTTTCTGAAGTTTCCGATCGTGTCGAGATCTCTAACGTTCAGACAGTATCTGTCAACCCTGTTCATAAAGAGTACAAAGAGGCCATTAAATTGGCCAAACTTATACTCCGTCGACAAGGCTACGACAACTGGAAAAACGATTCAGAAGGAAAATCACCTCCTTTCTGGATAGATATGAGCAAACTTTTCGAACTTTTTGTCTTTAAAAAATTAAGAGAAGGTTTTTCGCAATCAGAAGTTACCTACCACTTCAAGGCACATTATCAGGAACTTGATTTCATAGTGAAGAAAAGCAAGGACAACCCTCCCTTCATTGTGGACGCCAAATATAAACCTCGCTATAAAGATAACAGTGTTTCCAAAGACGACGCCCGTCAAGTTGCCGGTTACTCCAGACTTGAGAGGGTTTATCAAGAACTCGGTGTTTACGATTATGCAAAAAACATCAGATGTTTAATCATCTACCCTTTCTTATCCACTTCTACAGATGAAGACAAAATTGACTACAAAAATGCTTTTCATGAGCAGCAAAGCGGTTACGTTGAAATTTACAAGCGAGGGCTACTCCTTCCGACAATAAAAAAATCTTAGGAACATCACCTGATTTCATAAGAACCTTTTCTGCCGATTTCTCATCTTGCCGGTCTATGGTCTTATTACGCTGATAAAATTTGCCATGATGGCCATAAGAAATTTTGAACCTCAGTTTTCAAATATCTTTTTTTTTGGGGAAGGGTGAGGTTATTTTATTTACCGATATTTCTAGCTTTTATTCTGTCATTCTTTTGTTCTGCGTAAACCCAGCAAGGGTCCCTCTTCAAGAGAAAATGCTACAATTGTGGTTCAAAAAATTAAGATCCTCATTCGCGACTGCATCAAAGAAACCGACGCGTGGAAGCGTTGGCATCTGATCAAAGAAATCCAAGTTACCAAAAAATGAGCCCCGGTTTTAATCAGGGCTCTGACTCACGAAGTTAACCGAGGGGACAACTACGTTTTAGGTGAGTCTAAAGCCCGAAATTATAGTTAAAAACAGAATTCCATCAGTTCTAATCAAAAAAGATTGTTCTTAAGTATTTCAATTGGCTCGCAAATTAAGGGTGATATATTCAATTCTAACTCTTTAAATTAAGGTTTAATCTTTGCAGTTACTTAACTAATTAAGTAAAATCAAACAGATAACAAACCTATAAAATAAACTCGCCCAACAACCTCTAATACGCTAATCCAAGGGTAAGGAATGAAGTTTTCAGTTATCGTCACCGCCTACAACGTTGAAAAATATCTTGGCAAGTGCCTTGAATCATTAAAACCGTTAACTCAAGAGAATTTTGAAATCATTCTTGTGGACGACGGAAGCACTGACAACTCTTTATCGATGATAAAAAATTTCGCTATAGAGCTTCCCTGCGGTACCTGCAAAATAATATCCAAAGCGAACGGCGGCCTATCCTCTGCACGAAATGCCGGATTAGACGTCATGACCGGAGATTACGTCATCTTCATTGACGGTGATGATTACATCAATGCGGAAAAATTAAAAGAACAGTGCCGCAATATAAAGCAAGACTGTGACGTTATTGTCTGCTCTCCCCTTGTTGAATATCAGACCCTTCAAACTTTAAAAGATTCTGATGACAGATATTTCAGCATTCCTGCAATAGGAATGGAACAAATATCCGAGGTAGATCTTTTTGCAATGCCGGCCGTCGCTTGGAGCAAAATCTACCGAGCCGAGATCATTAAAAAAATTGATTTGCGATTTCCTGAAGGAGTTTTCTACGAAGATAACTATTGGTATTGGATGTTTATGAAGGAAGCAAATTCTGTTTTCTTCTCCGATGTCGTCTTCTATAACTATGTTAGAAGACCTGGCTCCATCATGAGCAACACTATTGCCAAACAAGAGGGACATTCTGTACAAAGAGTCTTGGTTTTAGAAAGAATCCTTAAAGACTGCAAGAAATTGACTTCCTCTGAAAGAAGGCGGCTTATAGATGATTTTCTAACCGGAGCCAGTTATGATTGCCCGAAAACAGAGCATTTCAAACTGTATTACTTCATGCAAGAATTGCTGAAGAATATTGACAACGACGAGCTCTCCCCTTACTTCCTCGATGTGAAACATGGAAATTTTAAGATCGAGAGAGAATCTGAAGTGGTAGAGGCACCAACCCCTGTCTATCAGTTATCTTTAAAAGAGCATTTCAAACAGAGTATTAAGAAGAAACTCTATTCTTTTATCGGGCGTTAGTGTTAATAAAGGCGGTACCGGAGAAGCAACCGAACTCTAAGTACCGCTTTTAAATTTCTTTTTTGATTCTTGCCATTCTACCAAAAAGCTATGTGGCAGAGACTTTTCTCTGCTCAGCTTTAATTAGGCGATTTTCTTTCTTTACGACACGAATGGCGAGCGTTTCAACAAGCATACGCAGAAAGTTTTGACAAGAGCCTCTTTAACAGTCTCCTCCTAAGGCTTCCAGGCCTGAAGAATTTATTAAAGACGCTAACCATCTTGTCGTATCTTCTGAGCTTTCTCTGGATCACGGGATCCATATATCCCTGAGCTGGAGCATGGTCAGAAGCCTGTTGAGTCAAGGGGAACGGACTCGCGGAATCAACATACTCCAAGCCATTTTGGAATTGCCTCGAAAGAAGAGACAAATTCGAATCGGACGGAAATCCTACAAAGGAATGAAGATTGGTTAAGTGACTAATCCACTGATCTTTAAGCGTGTTAACCAGTTCCTCTTCCACAATCCCATGAGCTGAGGCCGAAAATCTCTCAAAAGAACGAATGTCGCTGAAGATTTCCAGTAACTTTTGACCAATTCGTTCGTTGAGGTTTGAACAGAAGAAAGGTTGTCCCTGCTTTAGGATATTTAAGGCATGAGGACTCATCCTCAAGATTGGAGTACCAACGGATTGAGCTTGTGCAACGTAGACCGACTTGTCTTCAACACTTGAGGAAGCAAGAAGCAACGCGACATTTTTAATTCGTTCACTGACTTCCTCAGCGGCTTCTAGGATGACGACCTTCTCCTTCTCAATGAATTCCGAGAGCTCGTTTCTAAATCGGCTTTTATCGTAAGAAGAGACAAAAGCATCGAAAACTTCAAAAACGATGTGTTCGCTGCGATTGCAGACATAACGAATGATTTCCATCAAATCGTTCGTACCATTAAGCAGATTGGGCGTCCCCATTAGCAGGATACGATTTTCAGGCCTTGTTTTTGGAGAAATCTGTACTGAAGCTGATTTTGGAAACGCCGGAAGATGAATTGCCTTGCTGATTCCTAAACCTCGCCAAAAAAGAGAATCGGCTTCATTTGAACAAACTAAGAGATCGCAAGCCTTATATACCTTCTCTTTCATAACCATTAGTTCGGGTTTGCCAGCGAACAAAGGATAAGAAAATGGTTTGTTTTCGCGGACCAGCACATTGATTCCGTGATATTTAAGAAAGAGGATTTCTTTCAAAGTATCCTGACTATCGGGGTCTTCGATAAGTACCGTGTCGATGAGGTTATTTCGACAAAGATTCAACATTGCAACCTTCTTGTCTTCTTCCGCGCTGATAACAAGAGCGTTCCGAGGAACAGAGCATTCTACGATTTCTTCTGTTTCGGAACAAATCGAAAAGAAATTAAAACGTTCCGAGAGAATTTCTGCTAACGGCACTTCTGTGTTCTTTTCGCTTTCGTCTCTCAAAACAGCGATATATTTAACCGGTTGTTTTGCATGTTTTGTTTCTCCGCTGCTTATGACAATCTTTGAACACAACTCGAAATCGTTATCAAGGACATACTTTAACAATTCATCTTCAGAAAAAGCTTTAGCGTAAACACTCCAAAGCGAAGGATGATTTGAAAGGCTTGTGTGGATCTTTGGCACGATCCAAGGAATATTAGAGTCGAGTAAGGCTTGGAAGTCTTTTTTGCGAGCTGGGTCTGATAAAAAATGATTAGCAATCAGACGACAATTTAGATAATCATTGCCGATCCGTGCTGTTTTTTCTTTGTCCTCTCCGAACTTGCTCTTCGTTAATGACTGGAGATTTGTTCGGTAACAGTAATACCCAAGACGGCTGTGAGTTTCAAAAATTTTAGCAACATTAAACAAGCCGGCGGAGAAACAGAGGTCGTCGGCCATGTTTATGTACTGCGAACCGTCGTATGAGGAGAGTTTATCGAAAAGATTAAGGAAGAGACTCTTCTTTACGATTGAACCGGCGAGCTGCCAGTGCATGCTCTCAACGAAAATCTTCCAAACATCATCCGAGGAAACTTTTCTGTCTTCAAGGTCAAAGAGCTCTTTTTTTTTCTCTTGCGATTGCATACTGCAAAATATCAAGATCTCTTTCCTCGAGTCGCTTCAGCAGCTCAGCCCAATCCATCGAAATGAGATAGTCGTCAGAATCCAGCGACAAGACGTACAGTCCTCCCGCATGTTCTATTCCTGTTTTTCTTGCTTGAAATACGCTCGAGTTGGTTTGATGTCTGAAATATTTAAGGTTTAAGATGCTCTCATAATTGCGGGTGATTCTTTCAGGATCTCCGGGAGAAGCATCGTCGACGACAATGACTTCGGCTTTGTCTCTGAAGCTAGATAATCCTCTCAAGCTTTCTAAGCACTCGGAAAGGAAGTTTTCTGTGTTGTAAACCGGAATAACAATCGACAGGATTAAAGACATAAAGACAAGCTACTGGTTTTAATCACGGGATTCTACATGAACAGCCTTCTCTCCCTCTTTCTAATAATGAAAATCTTATTGATTTGAAACATCTTTTAGATGACATCTTTGATAAAGACTTTATCTCTACGGCGTTACTCCAATTTGGCGAAATACTTAAATTCCGCAGGAATTACCATTGAAGCATCCGAGTCCTGAAACAATTCCTCTATCAAGGAATGAAGATTAAGGGGCCGTTATGTTCCGGGCTTCCTAGCAATCGATAATGACCCTAGAAAGATTACTCGACTCGGGAATGTTGGTGTCCTTTAGTTTTCTAGCAGTCGGTAAAAGCAGGCCGCAACTTAGGATCTTCGAAATTTCGAGAGGCATTTATAAGTTGAACGTGCACACCGGTGGATTAGACGCCGTCGAAATGAACCTTTGGGAAGGACGATGTTTATAGTTGCTTTAAGACGCAGGAACGCAGCCAATTCCGAATTGCTGATCTTTCTTTCCGGAGTTGCATACAAAAAATGCAAATCTCCTTCTTCGATGTTCTTCAAGGTTTCAAATCCATCAAGAGGCAGCTTCATCTTCTTCAGAAGTTGCCCGCATTCGTATGCCACCAATGAGAACTCATGTTTTGGAGAATATTTCACGGAGAACCAGAAAAACTGTTCAACAAGATGAAGCAAAGTTCTTTCACGTCCTTTTACTAAGTTATGAGCATTAAAGAAGTCGTAGATTTTTTCGGCGATAAAAAGGTGTTGGATGGGCAACTGTTCCCCATGCTCAAAAGTCTGAGACATTAGAGAGCCAGGGCGCCTGATATATTTATAGACTGGTCGCTTAACAAAGGAAAGCGTGTTACAAACTGAGAAATAACACCAATGCCAATAGGCATCTTCGTAATTTAATCCTTCGGGAAATCTCAGGGCGTATTTCTCGATAATTTCTTTTCTGAAAAGACAGGCACAAGACGAACAATGGAATGAATCAATGATCTCGTCGGTAACCGCGTAAACCCCGTTTTTTCTGACGGTATAATAAGCTAAATTAGATTCTTTATACTCTTGGTGGACATCATACTCAACCTCAATGCTGCCCACGGAGGCATCGGAATTGAATTTAGTAATAGAGGTGTAAAGAAGCTCTAAAGAATTTTCCGGCAACAGATCATCCGCGTCTACAAAGCAAACGAATTCACCTTCAGCTTTTTCTAAGCCAAGATTGCGAGCAGAAGATCGACCCCTATTTTGCTGCGAAAAAAAGTTTTATCCGGTCGTCTTCCTGCATCAGCTTGTGGACGATCTCAACACTTGAATCTGTAGAACCATCATTAACGCAAATGATTTCAATGTCTCTAATGCTTTGGGAGAGGATACTTATTAGACAATCTCTGAGGTATCTCTCACTGTTGTAGAACGGAACAATTACAGAAATCATTGGACTACCTTCGTTTTACGGCGGATACTCGTTTTCAATTTATTCGAAACCTTTCGTGATAGTTCTCTCGCTGTTGAATAAAGCGGATAGTCTCCGGCTAAAAGATGAGTTAGACACTCTTTTCTCCAGACCATTAAGAAAAATAATTTCAATTTCGGAGAAGAAATTCGCTTGAAGTTCCATCGGTAAGTGCCATATTGGAGCATTGGTAACAAAGGCAGTAACTGCCCAAATCTTCCCCTGTTACCTTTAACAAATTCATAGATCTCCCTCCACTCTTTACAGACACAAAATGCTTTTGCTTTGCTATTGACTGAGCTTTGTCCATTGTCTGTGCGATAAAAAAGCAAAGCCTCCGGAATCATCTGAAAACGTTCGCAGCACGCATAACATTTAAAGGCGAAAGATGTATCTTGATAGCTGGCGCCTGGGGAAGGCAAGAATCCGATTCCGTTCTGCAGCAACCATTCTCTTTTGTAAATTGCAGACCAAATGGCTGGTGCTTGCCAAAACGGCGATGAGTCAATATTTGGATTAAAAACAATATTCTTCTTTACCCATTCATTCTTGACCGGTGTAATTTCTCCTCTAGCGCTTAGATAATATCCGCATCTGGAAATATCCAAATTCTTGGCTTGCGCCTCTTCGACAAGCTTTTGAAACATCCTATGATCTACATAGTCATCACTTTCAACGATTCCAATGTACTTTCCTTTAGCCGACTGCAAACCTATATTCATAGAGTCGCCGTAGCCAGTGTTCGGCTTATCTATGATTTTGAAATGGCTATCTTGTTTTTGAAAGCTTTTAAGAATGGAAATAGTTGAGTCCGTTGAACCATCATTCAAACAGATAACCTCGAAATCTTTAAAAGTTTGGTTTTGAATGCTGAGCAGACATTGGTTGAGATACTTTTCAACGTTATAGCAAGGAACGAGAATAGATAAGGTCGGCTCAGATTTCATTTTTTAAATTAGTAAGTTAAGTTCAGGAGTTTACCGACTTTGTGACTGTCTCATACGGACTTTTACACATAAAAACAGATCGTTAGAGATGATAAGCATATTTCCGAACTTTAATGTCGAAATATCCAGCGAGCCTAGGATTCCTCCTCCGACCAGGGAGCTGGAATCATGGAGGGAATAGGCAGAACGTCATTACGGCAATATTGCAAAGGAAATAAAAAGAAAAATAGTTTTTATTCCAATCCATTTACTCGGCGTCAAAAAGAAATAAGCTTTCCTCTGTAGCCTCGCTGTGCTGAAACGAGCTCAACAGCCGACTTATAATCATTGCAAAGTCCCCTCCCTATTTAACACGTGAGAGAAGACTTTATAAAAAGCAATGAAGCACATTTATTAGCACAAGGAGAATAAAAGAATGCCTGAAATAAATGTAGAAAATGTAAAGAGCATCCAACAAAGATTTGATCTTGATGATGTCAAAAAACAATCGCCGCTCTTTTTTGTGGACGAGGACGAGAAGAGAATTTATTTACTCTCAGCTAACGATTGGTTTTCGGAGCCAGGGACTTCTCATTTTTATCCATTTCCCTTGTCCCTAAAGATCGAAGGAAAACTTTATAAACTCCATATCACCAAAGAGGCTATTAAGATTTCAACTCCAAGAAATGAAGAGAAAAAACTATTAAAGGGATTGAAGAACGCAGTTAATGCCACTTTGTCAAAGGACTCTATAGATCTTCATGGCTTCAAAGACTGTTTACAAAAAATTGCTCGATGGGGCCGAATTGAAAGAATTAAAGAAGGATTTTCAAACGTCTTGGAGATTGATCTTGAGACAATTGACAATCTAATTGAACAAAAGAAGAAAAAAGGCAATTGGAAGAGCAATCTCGATAAGGTTCTCAAACGAAACAATTATCTGGGAATGGCAATAACCACAAAAGTGCTTCGTATAGCCAACCCCGAAAATTTTATTGTTTTCGATAGCGTTTTTTACCAAAATTTCAAACCAACAGAAAAAGAAAAATTTTCTGTTAACGCTGAGGGATATGCTAACTTTTTAAAAGAAGTGGAAAAGTTCAAGAAAGACATTGGCGAGTTATCGAAAGATGGAGAAAATATTAGCCTTGGAGATTTAGAATTTGCCCTCTACCAACTTGTCCAGCTTGTCTTGAAAGAATTTAATTGGCAAGACAAATGCACAGCCATTTTGGATGACTTAACGACCCATATGAAAAAGACAGATTAGGGAAACTCTAAATAATTCTTAATCGCTGATAGGAAGCACCTTCTAACACATCCGATAGAAGGTGCACCAACATCGGCAGAATATTAGAACGAAAAATTATCTTTCAGAAAATGTTTTAGCTATCGACAAGGCCCTAGCTACCGCCTGATCCATGTCGTAATACTTGTAGTCACCCAATCTTCCAAGGAAAGTAACGTTCTTTAAGGATTTCGCTTCTTGAAGATATTTCTCGTACAGGCGCTTATTTTCTTCGTTGATGATCGGATAGTATCTTTCGTTCTTTCCTAAAACAAAAGCTGCAGGATACTCATAAGAAACGACTGTGTTCTGAGTTTGAGTATCTAAGAAGTATTTATATTCTCCGATTCTTGTGAAATCGTAATTATTAGGATAATTAACAACAGAATTGGATTGGAAATAAGGTCTATTGAACGTTAAGAAATCAAATCTCAAGCTTCTGTAGGGCAACTGACCAAATTTATAGTCAAAGAACTCATCTATGGCGCCGGAGAAGAAACAGTGGTCGAATTCATCCAACATGCTTTTATCGAATTCTGTATTCAGGCGAACCTCGATATTAGGATGGTCAACCATCTTCTCGAACATACGGGTGTAGCCTTCTAACGGGATTCCTTGATATTTTGCCTGAAAGTAACGATTATCTCTGCCGACGAAAACCGGAACTCTGCCCGTCACCAAAGGATCTAAATCTTCCGGACGGACACCCCATTGCTTTTCTGTGTAGTGAAGGAAAATTTTTTCGTATACGTATTTGGCCAGGAACTGAAGATCGGGATTTTTACTTTCACGAAGTTTAAGAATCGGGATTTTCTTGTTGAATTCAAATTCAGACAAAAGAGCCGCAATCATCCGTTCAGCCATTTGTTTAGGGAATAACTGCTCAATTGAATTGAAGTTAAATGGAACGGGTACGAGCTGACCGTCCACCAACGCTTTTACTTCGTGCTGATACGGATACCACTTGGTAAACTGAGAAAGGAACCTCCAGACTTCTGTGTTATCAGTATGGAAGATGTGGGTTCCATAGGCATGAATGTCGATAGAGTTTTCGTCGAAGTAATCGAAGCAATTTCCGCCGATGTGATCTTTTCGATCGATAATGACAATCTTGTGGACGTTTCTAACGAGGCTTCCCCCCAAGGTCAGATTCGTTATTCCTGTTCCTACCAACAAAATTTTCATGACAACTCCTTTCGAGATAAATTAAATCTCCTGTACCTTTTGTTCATAATAAAACTCTTTATTTCATAGGAAAACCGTATTATTCAAATCAGTATCAATTCATTTCTAGTAGTTAAGGGAGGCTTTCTGGCGTTGGATGATTTTTTTATTTAGAATAACTACGTGGCGCGCCCTTTGTCGTGTCTGGATATTGGGGAGAACGCGCCATTTTTTCTTTTTCTTAGAATCTGCCTCTTTTTTAACCTGAAAATTCCGCTGTTAGCAATTACGGCAGTGCAACAATAAGCTTTTCAAGATTTTTAAAGGAGTTTTCCAAAGCACCCCTTAAAAAACTTTACCTCGGATTGAATCATCTTGAAAGATAAAACAAGGGAAAAGTAATTTGAATAGTGCCTAAAATTCATTTCCTGAGAATTCAGGTGTGGCCTTTAGCAGAAAGTTAGGAACCTATTCCGCCCAAACTCGACCCATTAAAAAATTTAATTTAATGCTCTGAAAAATAAAATTTAATTTTCTAGCTGTTGGAAACAAAAATCGGTTGGAGGTTCTAGTCTAGTTGTTTAAATTGAATTTTTGAACTTGTCGTGATTGTAATAATCGTTATCACCTACTTAACGATTCCTAGGTTAAGACAATCTAGAACGAGACTTTAAGCTCCTTCTGAACCTTAATTCTTGATTTAAATTGTGACCCGTTCCCCAAAAATTTAAGTTCCTGTAATAGGCTGATGTAACAAGAGCTTCGTCAAAATTATCTGAAGGAGAATCTAGTTCTTCTTTCAAATCGTTTGGGTAAATACCCTCTTTGATCTCGCTATTAAATCCGTATTCATCAAAAGGGATACCCTCTTCCGTCAGATGATACAAAATTTTTAAACCCGTTGTGGCTACAGCTATTTTTGCTCTTTGCCTAATGTCCGAAGAAAATTTAGGATAAAAATAGCATAGCTTAGTGTCACTGTTTCTTATGATGTCACAATGTTTGGAAAGGAAAAATGGCACATTCTCGAATAGAAAGTCAGATAGTTGGATATGCCAAAAATCCATAGCAAGATACAACCATTTATATTTAGCTAAATTTTCCTGATTGTAATTATTAGAGAAGATAACATCTTTATTCGCATTAGAAACAAAGATATTTATTTTTTCGCCAGTATTTACCTTATGAATTTGAGAAATTTTAAACATATTCATTCTCATAACTACTTCGTGAGAATCGATTTCAGCTCCGTAATTATTAGCAAGAACCTCGGGCGAATTGCCGACAACTGCAATTGTTTTATTTCTTAAAAAAAATTCAAATTTATTATTTTTCCTGTTATTCTCCAAATGATCGAAAAGATAATGAGCCTGACTAATCAATTCATTTGAAAAGCCATTATTATTCGCCAAATGTGCCACTGGCAAAAAATCATGTATTTTATAGGTACCATGTTTATTTATATAGTCCTTTAATCCTACCAGAGCTAGTTCTTGTTCATTATTCTCTAACAGGCAAGATATATAAGTAAGTTGGACCTCAGGAATCGGGTTATTCCTACAAAATAAAAGGTATTGTGCAATAGAGACGGTTCTTTGGCTTGCACCTTCATACCTCCATAAACTTTGTAAAAAAATTCTCTCTTTTTCAAAAGAAGAATCATAAATTTCTTGTTTTAAAGATCTCAATTCATCTTTTAGGTCTTTTAACTCCTTTCTGTCCTTTTTAAATTCTAAGTATGAGGGTGACTTGTGACTAGAACTAATTTTTAAACCCAAGAAATAAACCTTCTTCCTTATATGGTTTTCAATTTTTTTTACCCCTCCATAGGCGTAACTTCTTGTTCTAACAAAATAGTTTTCTGTCTTTTCCCTAGAGGAGAAAAATCCAATTCTCCATAAAATAGATTTTGCTTTATTTGCCAATGTTACGATTGTTCTCATGCGAAATTCCTTCAACCCATATTTCTTATATTGCCATATCCTAAAATCCCTTAACTTCTCTTTATTTTTAGCTTTCGTTTAATAGATCTGTGATTTGGTTAATAATGTAGACGAATCACCCCTTTCTTCTCTTGTTCGTCCGACTGGTTGTCAGGAGTCGTAACCGGAGAACAATACGGACAGCGAGAATAAGCGAATTGTATGCTATTAATTTATTCATTGGGCGCCCCCACGACTTGATAGCAACAATGGAGTTTTCCCATTGTTCATGCAACTTTCCGCAAATTTTCATGAGGCGAGAAAAAGATGCATTAGATTTTGTAAAAAAGGTTACAATATGCGCCGTTAATCGAACTGATTATCAATATCATGGTATTTTAAGTAAGACAGAGACGAATGAAGTATAGGGAAACGAACCCAAAGGAATGTTCCATTTCATGAAAAAGATAGTCGTTATAAAGAAACACTTCGGTTTTTTTTAATAATTTGCCTTGAGTGTACCCGGAGCATCTCACGGAACAAGAATTTCCATTTCGCGGAACAACTTTGATTTGTTCCGAGTATCTGGACAGTCCAATTTTATGAAATAATTCTTCGTTCCAAGGAATAGGAATTGAAAATCCAAACTCGCTGCCGATAGTTTTCTTGGAAAATTTCATTCGCTGAAGAAAACTCGGTTCCCCGGTAAGACGGCCACCGAATCTCGGAACATCGAATATAAAAAACGACTCATTTCTTCTCCTTTGCAAAAATTTTGAGAGCTACTGCTGTTACAAAAGAGACCAGCCTTCTGAATTTGGTCTGTGGTTTTTACTTCTCGTTGAATTTAAAGAATATTTAGTATTTATTATTTTTATCTCTATCTCCATATTTTTGGTTTTTTGCCTATGTAATTCAAGTTATCCCCTCCATTAGATAGAGAAAATTTGACGGTCTCAAATATTATTTGATTGCGGCTTTGTTCCGCAATGAGACTTTTTGGAAACCGCGGAACAAAATCAATGGAAGCCGATGTTGAAATAACGGCAACCGAGCAACATCAAAGTCGACGACTTTTTAGGGTTAAATTATTAATTTTATTTTGTATAACCCCGTTCCGAGGTACGGTTAGGCTCTTTCCGCGGAACAGTAATCGAAAGCCTCAATATCGCTTATTCCGATTGTTTATCCCCCGCCTCACCATCTTAGATATTAAGGCAGCATCGTTCAATATTTTTTGCTAATCAAATAATTGGAGGATGTATGGATAGGAAGGCTATCGTTCAGGGGCTTTATAAAAAGCTCAAAATCCGAGAGATCGCTACCCTCTCAAAGTGCGGTCTTGCGACGGTTCAAAGAACCAAAAACTATCTCCAAGACCACAATATCCCGTTTGAAGAAGCCATTGGATTTACAGAGTCCCAGCTGCAAGCGCTGTTCGATCAACCTCACAGGAAGCCCGATGTCTTTGTTGAGGAAGACTTTGCAGACGTCTTCCGTAAAGTCAATCGTGTAAAGCTGCGGATGTCATTAAAGGATTGTTGGTACCAATACAAGAAATCTCATGAACAAAGCAGTCTTGAAGTAATGGGGTACAAAACTTACTGCAAGCGTTATGGTAAGTTCAAAGAAAAACTCGACGATGAAGCAAAGTTCCAAGAATGCGGACGCCGTCAGTGGTTGCCTGGGCAGGCGGTTATGGTTGACTACAGCGGAGACGGACTGCCTGCGCTCATCGGCGGCGAGTACGTCGAACTTCAAGTCTTTGTAGCGGTGCTCCCTTACTCGGGCTACACCTTCGCGTACGCAACTCCCGATCAAACCAGAAAAAGCTGGCTTCATTCAATCAGGGAAATGATGACAGAGTTGCAGGGAGCAACAAAATACATCATCCTGGACAACAGCACCACATGTGTCTGCCAGGCAAGTAAGGTCTGGCCAAAATACGCAAAAGAATTTGAACATGTATGTCGTTATTACGGAATGATCCCTTATGCCGGAGAACCTCATGTTCCACTGTCAAAACCTCATGTGGAACGAGCCGTCGGGCTTGTTCAGGAAAAAGTTCTCTCGCGCTCCTTAACGAAAGACTGGCCGCATCAATTAAGGAAGCAAATGAACGCTTAGCCGAAAAGGTCCGATCATTTAACGATCGTCCCCTAGAGATCGATCCGAGTCTGACACGTCGTACCCTATTTGAAGGCAAAGAAAGAGAGTTTTTAAAACAGATCCCGGCAGTCCCCTGGGGTGAGAACATTGAAGTTAAACGATTAAAAGTTCAAAAGGGAGGAACCGTACGGTACAACCAACGCCGTTATCGTGTGAATTATCGATACGTAGGAGAGTACGTTAACGGGGTGGCCTGCGAGAGCGACTAAACTGTGCGCATCTTTACGGATAAGAAATGGAGCCTCATCGGAGAACTTCCTCTCAGGGACGGCACCAACCTGACCATTGAAGATCTCGAAAAGCAGAGTTCCGGCTCAAGATTTATGCAATTGAAAGCAGCTGAATTGATAGGAAATATCCGCAAAGCCGGTTCAAACTCTCAAGCACTCTATATGCAGCTATCCGGAATGACAGATGAATTAGCCGGTGCCCGTTACGCCAGATTTATCAATAAACGCTTCTCTGAATTAGGAGCAGAACAGTTCGAAAAAATCTTGGAAGAATCTCGCGATCTGGGTGAGGGTTGGGAATTGGAAGAACTAAAGGACAAACTCACAAACGCCGGCAAGAAAGAAATCGTCAGTATCCGTCGGAGAGCCGGGCAAGTGCTTCAACATGAGCAAAGGGCTAACCGAAATCTCAGAGGAGCCGAACACTATGAATCAATCTTGAGGGAAAGAGAAGTGGAGAACTAATGTTATGGAACAGCTAAAAGAAAACGGCGCCCTGACCGGTTCACGCTCCAGCGGAGTTGCGCCCTGGCAGGAGAAAATGAACAGAGAAGCGGCTAATGGAAGTAGTGTGCTCCAAATGGCAGCGGTAGACAAGTTAGAAGAAACGATCATGGATCTGCTTAGGGAGTACAGAATGAACGCCTTTGCTCAGCAGCTGCACGAGCAGCTCATGAATCCGGCATGGTCGTCACAACCGGTCTTAAGACGTCTTCTTGTCTGCTTAGAAGCGGAGGAACCGTTCGAAAAGAACGCGGGGCGGAAAAAAGATTTAGGATCGCCGGCTTGCCTCGAGGTACATATGGTCTGAAGCAGTTTGACTTTACGCCGGGCCGAGGGATCAGCCGTCAAACCCTGGAAGAGATAGTTGAATGTCGATGGATCGCTAAGAGAGTGCCCCATCAAAGAAGAGACAGTCGTCGCGACGGCCAATCAATTGCTATCACGGGAGCCACAGGCTGCGGAAAAAGCTTCCTTGCGATGGTTATTAGCTCTGAAGCAATCGAAAGAGGCTATAACGTCAGATACTGGAGTCTGAGTGAACTTATGGAAAGGCTCTCAAAGTTGAGAAAAAATCTGAGGCGCTAAAGAAGATCAATGAGGTAGACTTGCTCACAATCGATGACTTCGGTCTGGGGACTCTAACTGCTCAGGAGCAAAGCCTCGTCTATGAAATTATTAAAAGTCGCGCCGATAACTTGTCTACGATCATAGTCAGTCAAAGACCATGCGCTGACTGGTATGAGTGGTTGGGAGGAAAGTACATCACTGACGGAGTCGCCGACAGAATTATTAACTTCTATTATTTAATAGAGTTGAAAGGATAATCCCGTCGAGCATTAGGACGGAAACAGGCCAGGAAGCGGCGGGTTCGTAAAGCTAGACGGTCTCTCGAACTAAGGTGGTGGTCCGAGAGACCAATTTAAAAAATCAGAACCTGTTCCGCGGAACTGAGAATGTTGTTCCAAGACCGTATCCCGCAACACCTTGAGTTTGTAAAACTTATCAATGCCAGTTTAACCTCTAACTATAATAGTTTTTTGTAACAACCACTATCTTACTCATTTAAGGGTTTATTCAAATCTGTACGGTTGGACAAATAGAATATATTGCTAATTGTATCGTCACAGAACTCTTAATAGTTATTACATAATTATTGAAGGGGAATCTGAACTAGCGTAAGCTCAAAAAAATGGCAAAAGAGGCGCTTGGATCGTAAAGTTAGATGGTCCCTCGAAATAAAACTCTAATCCAAGAGACCAAAAAATCATTGCATGTTTCCCGAAACTGAAATTGTTGTTAAGCTCCTTTCACCTGACAGAGTTTTAGGTTGCTCTATTCGCACAATCGAAATGTGGGAAGTTAAGACAAAAAAGAAGTAAATCTTTTGTAACTATAAGAGTTTTCGATTAAGTTTGAAAATTTATATACTATAGATGAAATTACCAATACTAGACAAATTGAAATAATTATCGAAAGCGTTGGTATTTTTAAATAATTATAAATAAGAGATAGTAACGGCAATCCCACAATTACATGTAATAAATAAAATGGCAGAAAAAGTTTAGCCAAAGAAGAAACAAGTGGATAAAATATTAACAACCATTTTTTCTTATATGTATCTAATAATTTGAAAAAGACTACTATAACAAAAGAGAAAAGATAGGTAGACAAGTTTGAATATGTATCAAATGAGTTATTTAAATAGTCTCTCAATTTAAACAAACCTAACATTAGACTGAAGATCAGCAGACTTAATATCAATTTCGAGAGATTAAATTTTAGTTGTTCAGTGAGTCTTGCAAAGGAACCAGTTAAGATAATTCCACAAAAAGGGGCATAATAAGCAAATTTATTAGTAAATTGATTTGGCCAAGCAATTTTTGGCAATAACAACAGAAAATAAAGAAATAAAAAACAAATCAAAACACCTTTAACACTATACCGCGAAAATAAATAAGTAGAAATAAAAAAGAAAAATACAAGTACATTAAGGAACCAATTTACCCCCCCCCAGAACACTATTGGCGTATAGTTTTGTATGTGCAAAAAATCTAAAGAGGGAATAAAAACATTTAAAAAGGTAGCGGTAAAAACGAAATTTGAAAAAAATGAAAAATTTAAGTTAATTTTAAAAAGAATAACTAGAACAAAAGAAGAAATAATTAGAGTAAAAAACACCGTTGGCCAAAAATTTAATAACCTATGGGTAAACAAGTTCAATTTTAGTACATTATCAACCTCCCCTACATTATACTTTTTTTGAGAGTCAGTACATAAAAATCCTGTTATAAAGAAAAACAAGACGACTCCAACCATACCTAACTGTATCTCAATTCCATTATACAAAAAAGATTCTAGCTTCCATAAACTATGTTGGGTTTGTGGAATTATAGGAAGAGAATAAATTAAAGCGTCAGAAAACCTCTCACTTATATTTTCTGGCATTGATAAAACGTAGGGTACACTCGGTGCAAATGTTCCCACGGAAACGAAGTGTGCCCATGCAACAAAAAAAAGGGCGACCAATTTAATATAATCTAAATATAATTCTCTCTGAGATTTGTACATAATAAATGTTTTTAATTTACAAAAATATCTTTGCTTCCATCTTTAAGTTCGACGCCGCTTGAATACATAGAAATCAATTGTGTTTCTTCAAGGAACTTGAAAGAATGTAGAACGTTAGGTTGAATTTCAAAAAATTCTCCAGCCGAAATTGTGTGCTTTTCTTGAACTTCATTCTCTAAATCAGATAAGTCCAAATCAAACTTCCCAGAGATAACAAAAAATGCTTCACGGTTGAATTTATGAAAATGCCCACCACGTATATTATTTTTTTTTGCTGTTATATAGTTAACTTGTTTAAATCCATCCCTAACAAGTTGAATAAGAAGACCTCGTTCATCCTCAAAAATAAAATTCGGCTCTAAAAATTTTATTAACATTTCAAACCTCATAGTTTATATTCAGTAACTTTAATAATTTTTTTATTTTCTTGTTGTCCAAAACAGTTATAAAGGGTCGCCTCGCTTCAAAAATTCCACTTTGTTCGCTCTGTTTTATTGGTAATATTAGATTTTTATTTAATGCCAATTTTTCTGCAATTTCGATCCCTACATCAAATTTCGATAAAGGCTTATCTGACGATATATTCAATACATCCGGTATGGAACTAATGTTTGAATTTTCTATTAATTGAATAAGAAACTTCGCGGCTTGATCAAAACTAATAGTTGACCTATAAGAATCTGAAAACAACTGGACTTCTTCCCCGTTTTCCAATGAAGCTACTATCTTATCGAAGAAATGTGGTTTACCCTCTACCAAACTAGGTCCAATTATAAATGGGTATCTAATAACCTTCCCTCCATGAGCCAAAACAATATCTTCAGCTAACGCTTTCTGTTTTCCATACAAATTCAAAGGATATCTCTTTGAGTTTTCATCAAACGGATGTTCAAAAGAGCCTTCTCCATAAACACTATCCGTGGAAGCATAAAAAAAACTTTTAAGTTCCGGAAGAGCATTTATGATCTTTGCCAAAGAAACAATATTTATTTCCCACGCCTGTTTATAGTTCTTTTCCACTTTATCGGGATGATGATAAGCTGCAAGGTAAATCACCTTAGCTTTTTTTTTATAATTTTTTAGTTTATCGGCAAGTATGGCAGGATCATTTTGAACGTTATAATTAAACCATTCCAACCTTTCATTCTCAAATTTTGGACGATTTGAGTTGTATGTTGCGATGACTTCGTCTTGGGTATTCAATAAAATATTCTTAATCAAATAACGACCTAAAAACCCACTTCCGCCAATTATTAAATACATCAGATTCCTCCAAAGTTAAAATTTTGCGCTCTCATGTAGTCTTCCGGAATCCCTATATCTATAAAATTTTCGCATTGGGTAAATGCCTTAACATTAAGCTCTTTGAGATTGCGCATCAACCATTCCTCAAAGGAGAAAATTTCTCTTTTTTCGTTGGTTAATATAGAACCTTTTAACAAATAGGTCCCAGCATTTATGTAGCCTTCTGAATCTTTGTTTTTTTCCAGAAACTTCAAAACATTAGTACCTTCTAGTTCTAGCCTTCCGTACCTGCCTGTATTTGCCAACCAAGTAGAGGCAATAGTTACGTCAGCGTTACTCTCCCTATGGAATTGCAACATCTTGGATAAATCAAAATCCAAATAAGTATCTCCATTAACAACAACGACATCCTCCTCTTCCAAACCAACTAACGCTTTTTTTAAGGCTCCTCCGGTTAATAGAGGAGTTTCTTCTTCAGAAAATTTTATAGGTAAGGATTTATTATTTTTGTAATGTTCAAGGATTATTTCTTTTTTATAACCAACTGAAATGATAAAGCCTTCAATCCCCCTATTTTTAAGATTGTTAATTAGGATATCCAAAAAGGGACTGCCCTGGACTAGAGCTAATGGTTTAGGTACGTCAGTTACAACGCTTTGGAGCCTTGTACCCTTTCCTCCCGCCAAAATGATACAAATCATTGGAAAAACTCTCTTTCGATTGCCATGCATAAATAGTGATATATTTTTATATGATGTTCCTGTATTTCATATGTTTCAGTTGCCGGAGCCTTTATACAAACATCTGATATGGCGGATAATTTACTGTCTCTAGAGCCAGTTAAACTTATCACTTTCATTCCAATGGCTTTTGCTGTCTTTGCTGCTAACACAACATTTCTAGAATTACCGGAGGTACTTATACATAACAGGCAATCTCCTCTCCTTCCTGTCGCAAAAACTTGCTGCGCATAAATATAATCGCCTCCAACGTCATTACTTATAGCGGATAAAAGCGAAGATTCCGAAGTTAGTGAATAAGCTTTTAGCCCATACGCAAGCTTGCTTGATAATAATTTATAGTCTTCATCCGTCAAATCAAACATTTTTTTGTCATCATCAACGAGAGTCCGTGGCAACAAAAAAGATTTTTGCAACTCTCCGACAATATGCTGAGAATCGGATGCGCTGCCTCCATTTCCACAAATTAATAAGGAGGAATCCTTCCTAAAAACCTCAATCAATAATCGCAAAGCATCGTTAACACTCTCGAGCTTGCTAGTATCCCACATCATATTATTAAAAAGAATTATTAGAGTTAGAGAAACCTCTTAGCTACCACTTTCAAAGAGGACCATAAAAATGGATATTTTTTTAAAATTACTATTTTCTTATAATGTTTATTATAAAACCTTCTTAACCGTGTCTCTTGTACAGGAAGAACCTGGCTAAAATTAAGTAAGCCAAAATAATCCCTTAATCTGAGGTCTCGTAAAGTCTCCGACTCATAACTAGTTTTTGGAACTTCAAGATTGACTTTCAAAGAAAAACCTTTTGATGAAGCTACTTTTTCACCTGCCTTTAAAACAAATGGCAAAGACAAGCAACGAGAAAGTTGAGAAATGGTTGAAAGGGTTTGCTTATCAATTAAGGTGGTTGAATGGACGAAAGCTCCCGATATTGATGTAAACTGACACTGCTCTATCCACTGTATTCCGATAAAAGAAGTAGCATCTGGAGTCTTACGACGCACTATTAAATCGGAAGAGCCAGAGAGTGCCTGGTTCTTCTGAATTCCTTTAATAATTGAAATAAAGTGATCTTCGTAAGCCTCTTCTCCAGGTATCAGGATCGAAAAATATTCTGAATCGCACTTCTCCAAATATGGTAATACTAAATCTCCATAACGAACATTAGGCTTGTTAATAGATCGAAATTCAAAAAAATCCGCTGGGATAGATTCTATAATTTCTGGCAATTCGAAATTACTTATTACAACATGTCTTATACCATTATGTTGATTGGCAAGAATTGATCTCCTGATAGTACCTACTTGTTTTTCTATGTCTAACTTTCTGTCCAGGATGTAGAAAATTGTTAAAGAAAAATCCAACTCGGGCTCTCTATGCTTTTTATTAGCCTCTTTTAAATAAGGCAACGAATCATAGAGCCTCGCCACGCTTACCTTGGTTGATAGATTTTTGTTAAAAATTTCCTGGGCTCTTAACGCAAGCTCACGAGCCTGATTTCTATTTTCTTTGATCCATTCAAGGTGCGATTTAATCTGAAGAAAACACTTTTCAGAATCAGAAGTATCAATATAGAGACAATTATTACCGATCAACTTTTTAACAGCTTGGTTATGGTCGGCAAGGATGATTGCACCAGCAGCCAATGCTTCAAAAAGTCTATTTGAAATTATTTCGTCCTGGATATGATTTTCAGAACTGATGACTAATGCAATTCCGCATTTAGCAATTTCCTTTATCATTGAGATCCCATCAAAAGGAATCTCTCCTTTATAATTCCTGTAACCTTCCCAAGGGCGTATTCCGTGAAAAATCTCAGGCCCATATATGGAAATAAGGTTGTTTTCATCTAATTTTTTCAACAACTCATCAAATCTTCCCTTTTTTCCTGTCAACTTCTCCCAATTAATTCCACAATACATTAATTTGTATTCATCCTTAATTTGGGGTTGGAAGAGTGAACTAGCCGGAGAGGGGTAAAAAAAAGGAAACTCAGAATTTTGATAAGTTCCATTGAAACTCAACCTCTCCACTTGTCTAACAGTCTCCTCTGATCCGCTTTGGACAAAAGCGTCGTTTGTCATAAGAGTATCTGCAGATTTACGATACCCCCAATCATGATAAAATTTTATCGGGTTCCAGAGAGTTGCAATAGAAAATATATTCTCGGCTTTACCGGAGCAATAATGAATATGCAACACAAAATCATGAGTAGCTGAAGTGATTTTTTTTCTATTCGAGATGAGTCTGTAGCTCGTATCAACTACATCACAAGCATAACCAGCTTCAGCAGCTCCCTCAACGATTCTCTTAATGCATTCTTCCTCTGCGGAAACAGTATTTTCCCAATCTTTGACTACAGCAAAACGTTTCAACATAGAATTTTAGTTATTAAAGATAATGTGAGAACCTTGATTTTCAAATTTAAAGGGAATCTCAGTTAGTCCATTCAGAGCTTTTGTTACTGCCTTTCTTTTATCAGAAGGTACATAAAACAACAAAAAACCGCCTCCACCAGCCCCAAGTATTTTTCCACCTAAGGCGCCAGCATTTATTGCTTTTGAATAATAGTCATCTATTTGAGTCGAACTTACAGAATCTGATAGCGACTTTTTTAAAAGCCAAGCTTCACCAAGAATCTCTCCGAAGGTATCATATTCTTCTTTTTTAAGATACTTAATTCCCTCCACAGTAAGATTTTTGAGTTGTATTAGGTTTTTTTCGACCTTCTCATTGTCTAGTTGGATAGTGCTCTGAATTTTTGCGCTACTTCTTTGGATCCCGGTGTAGAGCAATAAAAGATTATTTTCTAGAATGTTGATATTAGGCAGAACCAACCGTTCAACTTCATAACCACTTTGAGAGAACCTAATAATATTGAAGCCACCAAACGAAGAACAAATTTGATCTTGAATCCCGCCAGCTTCGTTGCAAAGGACCCTTTCTAAATATATCGCCTTGTCAGCAACTTCTCTTCTTGAGAGAAAAATCCCACGTAGCGCATATAGAGAATTGATCAAGCCAACAGAGAAAGAACTACTAGTTCCCAATCCAGTACGCGCTGGTATATCTGCATCGTAGTCTATTCTAAGTCCACTGAGCTCTTCATTCTTAAGAGCCTCCCTAATTATGGGGTGCTGAATTGCGGACAGGTCATCATCCGTCCTCTCAACTTTCGAGTAAATAAATTCATTTTTAAAACCAAAACTTCCGTCGATTTTTCGTAGATATATATAACTATATTTATCGATAGAAGTAGCAATGCAACAGCCTCCGTGTTTCGAATAAAAGGATGGGAAATCCGTCCCTCCTCCTAAGAAGGAAACACGAAAAGGGGTTCTCGAAACAACCATAGAAACACCTGAAATTTTTATCGATTCAATGGAATTTTGCCCTTAGCTATCTCAGACCGCCAATGATCCAAGAGGTCTTTTAGCATTTTTGTTACGGGAATCTCTGGTTTCCAGTCAATCGCAGATTTGATCTTCGTGTTGTCAAACATTTGATAATTAGCATCTATTGGTCTAAGTCTATCTGGATCAACCTGAATCTTTATGTCTTGTCTAGTACTAAGGCCCAACAAAAGCTCAATAATTTGATTGAGTTTGAAGGCTTCTTCACCAGCTATATTAAAGTAAGCGCCCGGCTGAATTGTTCCACTCTCCATCGCTATGAATAATTTAAAATACGCGCGTATCGCATCCCTCGCATCTTGATATGTTCGAGTGCTCTCAAGATTGCCAACATAAATTACAGGCTCCTGTAGTCCAGCTTCGATCAAAGCAATTTGTTTTGCAACGGTGCTTTCAAAAAAAACATCGCTTCTTCTTGGTCCCGAATGGGTACCCATCCTCGTTACAAAGGTTTTAATCCCAAACGCCTCTGCGTAATACCTTCCGAGGTAATCAGTAGCTATTTTGCTAAGACTATATGGACTCGAGGCATGGAAGGGGGTCTCCTCATTAAGATTCTTCCCTACTGTCGCTCTTCCGTATACCTCACTTGAGGAACATACGTGGACGATAGGATCGAAGGAATCATCCTTTTCCTTTAACTCCCTCACTGCTTCAAGAAGATTAGTTGTCCCAATTACATTAGTTTGCAAAGTCTCAATTGGGATATCAAAGGATGTCTTAGGATAAGACTGGGCTGCTAAATGTGTAATATAGTCGGGGTGGTGTTTTTCCAACATTCTTCTTAAAGAAGTTATGTCAGTAAGATCTGCATAAGCAATCTCGATCCTGTCTTTTTTATTTATTCTTTCAGCAAGGTGATACACATTATCCATAGGCTCTTGCCACCTCATCATGGCTACCACTTTAAAATTCGTGTTTTCCAGGATGAAATCTGCAAATTGTGAACCTACCTGGCCAGTAAATCCTGTTATTAAAAAAGTTTTCAAGGCGTCACCCATTTAATTAGTTCATACTTAGCCGAGTATTATATATCCTTTACTTCTGCGTTAGTTGTCAATATCTTCTATTTCAAAGCTCGTTATCATGTTTTAAGTTAGTTAGAAGAGTTAGGAGTGATTACTCAATTGCCGGTTTCAACCAGGAAGTTCTAAATGCACAAGTCCTTATATCATGCTTTTTCAGACCCTCTTATGAACGCCTTATAAGACTTAGGCTCATTTCCCTCTAGGGCATTTTGTTGCTCAAGTAACATTCAAAACACATCTCATGCAAAATTTTATAAATCCCAGCTAAAATTGTTGAATAGGTCTTAGGGAATGGGACTCATTTGTTTCTAGTTTTCAAATACAGAAATGTGCTTAACAAACTTACCATCGCCCCTCCGATACTGTTCCGGTGGATGCAATTTTTATTTTCACGGCAGCCCAAGAGAATTAACGTCAGGGCCAAGCTTCTTATTCGGACCGTCTATCAGCTTCTAAACTTGTCTTGTCCTAGTAAAAGGTGATTCTTAAAGAATCAAATAAATACAACATGGAAGACAAATTAGGTTATTGATTACACTATTCGGAACTCTTAATAACTCACGCACAAACTGTCTTTGAATACCAAGAAATAATGGAACATAGAATTCAACGGAGGAATGATTAAGAGAGTGGATTTTTTTGAAATTAATGTAGAAAAATTCTCAAATTTCCGTTGGTTTTTCTCAAAACCGTTGGCTTCATAATTTCTGAAAATATCAATCTTCCGCTTTTTGATCTCAAAAGGTTGGACAGCTTTTCTACGATTTTTCATTTGGCCTCGTATCTTTGACTGACTCTAGAATTTCCGCTGACGAATTTCAGATTTTTGTTGTTTTTTCTATGAGTTACGTCAATCTTTATCTTACGACCGTCGTTAAATCTCAAAACGTCGCCGTTTTATTTCAAAATGCCGTTAACTCTTCTCAAAGTTAAAAGTTTGAGAATGGCTCCGCCGCCTGGCTCCGTTTCTAAGACTTCCGTTGTTTCTTCTTAAAGTTCCGTGGGCGAACTATCCTTTATTTGCTGTCAACTGACAGTTTTTAAAGGAAATTTTATGAAATACAAAACTGAAACAGTCATTGAGGCAATACGCCTCAAGGAGGCAGGAGTTACGACTTCTGCCATCTCGAAGAAGCTTCTTGCACCCACGTCCACGATCAATGAGTGGCTCAAGAAAGCCAAGCAAAACAATCTCACTGCAGAAAATTTACGGACATTATCCGAGCAAGACATCGAAGAAATACTCCGGCCGCGCAGCTGGTTTCGTCAAAACGTCTTCTTGCCCGATTACGAGGATCTTCTTGTAAAGGCCTCGGCTCCGAAAATGACGGTCCAGAACGTCTACTCGCAATATCTGGCCTCTGTTCCGGAAGATTGCGAGCCTATTAGCAAAGCGACTTTCTACCGAGAGTTAAAACGAACTAAACAGCTAGCCTCCAAGGAACTTCAAGATGTCTGTTTACTGAACAGTTTTACTCCGGGCCACATGTGCATGATCGATTACAGCGGGGATGGAGTGTGCTGGAAAAACAAGAACGACGGATCGGTACAAACAGCACAGATCTTCGTCGGAGTACTTTGCTACAGCGGATTGATCTTCTGCACTGCCACAAACGGTCAAACCAGAGAAGATTGGTTGGCAGGAATTACGAAGATGTTCCATTACTTTGATGGAGTAACGGATGAAACCTGGCTTGATAACTCTACTCCTCTGGTAAAAAACGCAGATAAGTATGATCCCGACCTTGCGACGGAATTTAGTAACTTCTGCGATTACTACAACACCCTCGGATACGCAGTTGAACCAGGTAAAAGCCGGCATAAAGCCCTGGTCGAAAACGCTGTTAAGCAATTCCAAGACAGAATTCTGAATCATCTTAACAAGCGGAGCTTCTTCAGCATTGAAGAAATAAACAGCGCGATCGAGCCATTGCTCGCCCAGCTTAATAACGCAGAGCTGACTGAGCGGCCTGGAAGCAGTCGGTTCAGTCGATACAAGGCAGAAGAAAGAAACCTGCTTCGACCGCTTCCGCTGATTGAGTACTCAGCGCACAGTAAGGTAATGAGCAGAAAGGTACGCCCCAACAACCAGATCCGATTAGGGAACGTTCGATACAACGTTCCGTGGGGATATGTTGGAAAAGAGCTGCTGGTAAAGGTAGACACCCATACAAAAGAGATCTCCTTCATTGATCCTTCCGACGGAGAAATCCTTACTACGACAAAGATCCGAAATCCAAGCGAGGGGCCGGAGCCGCAAAGGAAGGATTTAATACCCCAAGACTTAAAGTACCTCGTTGAAAACAAAGAGGAGTTGCTGGATCGAATTAGAGTTCAGTTAGGAGATAAGGCATGGGAAGTTGCAAAACGGCTCGCTAAACCAAACAACAGCATGGCTGTTAGACACCTAAAAGGGTTCTTATCGATGAGCAAAAAATACGAGAAAGACTTCATGGATAAGGTTTACGGGGAACTCTTAAAGAAAGCAATAATCAGCTTCAGAGGGTTCCGCGACGCGCTGCAGAAAGTAGAACAAACCGAAGGGGTTAGATATAAAAAGAAACGCCTCAAACATGGGACAACTTTAGATGTTATCGATTGCCGTTCAGTTCGAGGAGCTGAGTATTACAAGGACCGCTTCAATCACTGATGAAAAATTAGGAGTAGTGATGACAATGAAAATTGATGCGGCAGAGGTCGCAAAAGTATTTAGTGATTTGAAACTCCCGGCAGCATTTAAGGCATACGAACAGCAGCTTGGAGATCCCGGTGCAATGAAATTGGACTTCGGAGATCGTGTTGCCTTGATACTTAGAACAGAACTGGCCAGCAGAACGCAAAAAAGAATCCAGCGGCGCATTAAAGAAAGTGGAATCTGCGACAGCATGGTTGGTCTCGACAACACTATCTTTACTCCGGACAGAGGTATGGACGAAACCTACGTGCGGGAGCTGGCCAGATTGCGAATGGCTCGCTGCAGAGGAACCTTCATGGATATTAATCACAGGCAAGTCGGGAACCGGCAAAACTTGGATTATGAAAAGTCTTATTAAGGCCGCAGCGGAACGTCAATACAGGTGCCGTTATGTAAAAACTCGGGATTTAATGGAGGACATAGCAATTGCCGTCGACGAGAAGCGGTTCAGCCGATTAGCAGATCAGCTGGACCGCTATGACCTTATCGGGCTTGACGACTTCAATCTTTTAAAGGCGAAAGATGAGGTAAGAGAGGCAATGTTAGAGCTGTTTGACCGACGCTGGAATAAACGAGGTCTAATCATCTCCAGTCAGTACCCGTTTGATCAATGGTACGAGTATATCGGAGGAAGAGGAGATCAGAGGGATGCCATGATGGATCGCATTGCAAACGGCAGTCATCGATTAGAACTTAAAGGGCCTTCAATGCGTGAAAAACGTGAAAAGGTTATGAAGTAAAAAAAAATGTCTCCCCGGCCTAAATCACCCTCGGCCTCCGGCCTCGGTTGATTTAGGCCGGGGAGACAAAGTCAAAAAGAAAGAAACCTGAAGCCAAAATCTAAGAACTTAAGAAACGTTCACGGAAATTTGCGAAAAGCCAGCGGAAATAGTGAGAAAAATCCAAAGAGAGAAATTTTATTTGCCAAGCAACTTTCTATCTTAAAACCAGAAACCATCCGTACAAGCCTCCAAAACACATTGAACTATCCTAGCTGGCTGATTCATCCAATTGTTTATGCGATGTATTTTCAGATGCTCGTCGAGCTACAAGGCGCTTTATAAGGAAAAGATATTAAGTATGAAGAGGCATTTAGGGGGTACTTGAGAAACAAAAAACAACTTCATTCGGTAGCATTATGTAAAATATTAAGCTAATGAGGCAGCGACAAAATCAAGAAGCTACCCTAGGAATATGTGCCTGAAGGAATATCAACAACGCGCCTTTTTTGAAAATCAATGCCCATGGTTCAAAATTTTGAATCCTTTATTTAGCAAGAATTGGACTATCATCACATTAGGCGAATGAAATTGATGGAATTAACTAAGCCCCCTTCTTAGGATTGAGTGGATTCATTTTCCTAAAAGTATAGCAACTAGCTTCCAAAATATTTAGGGCAAATATCACTGGGGGATCCGTCCATTTTGATATTTCCGTGTTCAAGCCAAATAACTCGATTACAACATTTCTCAATTAGTTGTCTAGAATGAGTGGCAATAACGAGAATATTAGAACGAGCAATAAGTTGGTTGAGTCTTGTTTCTGCTTTTTGTTGGAAACTTTGATCCCCAACTGATAACCATTCATCCATTAGTAGCACATCAGGTGTAATCATTGTTGAAACTGCAAAAGCCAATCTAAGATGCATGCCTGAAGAGTAAGTTCTCACAGGCATATTTATAAAATCTCCTAACTCCGTAAAAGCAATTAAATTTTCCATCTCTCTGTCCACAACATCTCTTGGAATACCAAGAAGTGCAGATCTCAGATAAATATTTTCGATACCTGTAGCCTCTCCATCAATACCCAGGGAGATGTCGATAAGAGAACCAACCTTACCGTCTACCCTCAAGCTTCCTGAAGAAGGAGAGTAGACACCACTAAGAACACGAAGTAAAGTACTTTTTCCTGCTCCGTTATGACCAACTAAGCCAACTCTTTCCCGATTGCTGATCGATAGAGATATATCATCTAATGATCGTATGATCGTGTTACCTTTTTCTGTCAACCCAATCCTACCGCCTGTAGCGACTCCCATGATTGTCTTTTTCAGAGAACGGCCTTGAGAGTTATAAATTGGTATATCAATAGTTACGTTTTTAAGTTCTATGCTACTCATTTTTATAGCCAATACGCAATCCGAGAACGGTATCTGTTAAATAGTGCAAGAGTTAAAATCCAACCAATTATGGCCGATATCACTGAAATTATCCAACTTAGATATGATGGAAGCTCTCCCATGAGAGGTGCTCGGACAATCTGGAGGAGATGATAGAAAAGATTGGGTTCAAGAATCATTAAACTTGTTCTTTCAGGAAGAAGCGACGGCAACCATATTATTGGCGTGATGTAAAAGAAAATTTGCAATACACTATTAACTATCTGTCCTAAGTCCCTGAACCTTGTGCATATAATCCCCAGTAACAATGACATCCATAACAGATTTACAACCAGTAAGAAAAAACCAGGGAGACATAAAAAAATATCCTTATTGACTCCTTTTTGCACTATAAGAAAAACAAAAGGAAGAATTATGATGTTATGAAAAAAAATTATCACGTTCCTACTGACCATGCGTAACACATGGGTAGTAATTGGTAAGGGAAGTTGTTTGATTACCGACTCTGCGGAAACAAAAACGGTTGTTGAATCTATCAAACAACTTGAAACGAAACCCCAAAGAATGAGTCCAGAAGTAAGAAAAGGAAGGAAGTCTTTCATTGGTGTCTTGAATAGACCTCCGAATATTCCGCCTATGCAAGTAATCATGACGGCAGTAGAAATCGTAATCCAAAAAGGGCCTAGGGAAGAACGTCTATATTTTTGACGGATGTCCGAGTAGGCCAGATAAAGTGATAAATAAAAATTCTTAAAAGCACTAAAAACATCTTTAGCGCCCGAAGCTTCTGGATGTAGCATGGAGTAAAGTTGTTAAGAAAAAGTAGTCGATCTATTTAAAGTGACGTATCCAAATATCACGAGCGAAATTATACGCAAATAAAGGTATTCTTTTCTTTATTTCATTCTTTAACCAATACTTAATAGAACCAAAATTATGTTTGTAATTTTTCTTTAACTCGTAGACTCTTATAGTATTAAGACCAGAAAATTTGTCTTCTAAGGTGAGATTTTTTAAATATTTGTCGGGTAAGAAATTTGCTTCTAAGAGCGCAATCCAAATGTCAATACCCATTGTATTTTGTAACTCAAATTTATTTTTTAATATTTTTTTCCAGCAACCTGTGAATGTAACAAAATCCTCTGCAAAATGGCATGCTTCTGGAACAATCGATGAAACTAGCTTTTCATGAGCAAAAATTGGCAAAATTTCTGAATCCTTGTTCCGGAAGAGACGAATGGTGCTTTGTTTTCTTACTTGAAGGGCTCCTTCGAAATAAGGTAAATTTTCATAGATGGGATTGGGGATTGGGTGAAGATGTTCCTCTGGGCAGGATACACCCCCTAATAAGCTATAACGGTCTAACATCAAGTAAAGACCAGAAACTTTTTTCCCGTAGATTTGAGATAGATTGTATTGCGTTCGCCCAGAGAAACCGATATCTACTACGCAAGGCTCAATTCCCAGGGTTACATTTTCTAAGTATTTTTTGTACAAAGAGTTCTGTAATATAGCCAAATTGTAAATTTCGGGATAGAGGGGACGAATTTCCGATAGGAATTCTTTTTTTTCTCGTGGCAATTTGTATAGCTTCCTAGTTACCTTGCCTGAAGCTAGTGATAATTCTAGTTTACTTTTCAAGAATTCTTCAATCGTACCTTCAAACGGAGTTTCAGCTAAAAGGGAGAACCGGACAAATGATATTGAGTTTGCCAGTGAAGTTGAAACACGAGATGCAAAAAATAGAGAATTAGTTTCTGGCTTTATCCCACTTGTAATGCAGTATTTTTCATATAAAGGTTTAAGCGTATAACCCTCTCTTGTTACAAAAAGTAGATGTTTCCTTTTACCATTTTGAGAAATAAATTCGATGAATTCGGAAAGTAACGGTCCAAGCCAAGCCCCAACGATGGAAATATCTTCGTCGCTACTTTTAATTAAAGAGAATGCGTTATTGAATAGGTATTGAGAAATAAGCTTTCCAAGAAATAATTTTTCAGAAATACTTCCATTTATATATTTTCCCAACCTCTTGTTCAATATCTCATTTTCTATAAATAAAGTTTTTGGTGACTTAATCTTGAACGTCTCAGGCAAAACTTGAATACCATATTTACGTGGGTATCGAACATCACCAATCGTGTCATCTCCTAAATGTAACCAAGTATTTGTCTTTATTTTATTTGTCAAATAAGCCCATAGTTTGCCAGATGCCTTGGTCTTTCTCTCCTCGCATGAAACGTAAATCTCATAATTAGAAATATCAAAACCTGATGAAGATAAGAGCTCTTTTATTACAGAAGAACTTAGGTACATATCGCTGATCAATATCACCCTCTTTCCTTTTTGCAATAAAGAGTTAAAAAGCTCCTTCACATCCTTTCTGGGAAGTAATAAATCTTTTTCTACTTGAATCTCAATAAGTTTTAGTCTGTTTAACTGCTCCTCATTAATATTGGTTTCCTTCCCTAGGAGATCATAAATTTCATCTAACGTGGGGGTTGTAAACAATAATTCAGCTTTTTTTTCAGCCTCAATTCGCAACCTTTGAAGATTACTAATTAAAATTCCTTCGGCATTAGCGACTGCTTCTAAAATTTCAAATACATCTTGTGGATTTGGTACTTGTCGTACTAACAATGTATCGAATACGTCAAAAGATACAATATCGTAGCTGGCGGTTATACGCATTAACTCATTCAGTCGTTCAGAGGCACTCATAACTTATTCTTACTCTTTCTTCTAAAGAGGTTTAAATATAAAGGTTGTTCGGCGATTACGCTGTTTTAATAAGGATAACGTCAATATCCTTTTTATAAAAGGTAAACAAGATTACATCAGTCTAATTAACAATTACCTAAGTGTTGCGCGACAGCATAGATTAGCCGCCTAATGCACTGCCCCAGAAAAAGTGACTCTTAAGGAGGTAGCATTCTAGACAAAGTCTATTCACTTGAGGCTGTCAAACGACAAGTTTAAGTACCCCACATTAGGCGGCTATTCTATGCTGTCGCGTAACAACTTGAGGCGAAACAGTTGGTTTGTCCCATTTGCGGAGAACCTAAATTTATAGCGAAATTGAGGCATTAAAGAGCGTTTCTAGAAATGTATTACGATTATGTGTCGCGGGATACGGTCTTGGAACAACATTCCCAGTTCCGCGGAACAGGTTCTGATTTTTTAAATTTGGTCTCCCGGACCTCCGCCTTAGTTCGAGAGACCGTCTAACTTTACGAACCCGCGCTGCTTCCTGGCCTGTTTCCGTCCTAATGCTCGACGGGATTCTCCTTTCAACTCTATTAAATAATAGAAGTTAATAATTCTGTCGGAGGCTCCGTCAGTGATGTACTTTCCACCCAACCACCCATACCAGTCAGCGCATGGTCTTTGAC
>OCSG01000156.1_pt1 | contig 73144 bp, 57 predicted proteins | sample 1538831 | NCBI WGS metagenome assembly OCSG01 (sample SAMN04571729, study PRJEB22368) | human gut metagenome | biome: human gut; material: stool | host: Homo sapiens | place: Luxembourg | collected 2012-09-20 | reverse complement strand
TCAAAATAGACATTCTTTAGTCTCGCTAAAAATACCTATTTTGAACACCCTACCTTACAGGGCGTAGGGAATGGGGACATGGCACCCAGGGCGTTGCCCTGGGCTACGGACTTGCTGGGCTTTCAGCCCGTGCAGGGCCGCAGACAAGGTTTTTTCCGCATAATCTTCACCAATTTAATATTTCAATTTTGAACACCCTACCTCTCGGGTTGGACGCTTACAGAAACGTGTTCAGAGAGATAGATATGTTCGGTGAAGAATCGGCCTCTAAGGAGGAATTATAGAATAACGTATTAAGTCATTTCAGAAATGTAATGCTGGAAGGACGGCAAGCAATCGTTGATGGCGTTGACGAAATACAACAGATTATAACATGTCTTATGAGGATTTTCTGCTCAGGAATTACCGAATTTGTTGCGCAAATACAGTAATTTTGACGAGCAGCAGTTCTATTCTCTCTATGCGGAGGATATAGAGGCTTATTTAAAACGACGAGAAAAACAATTCAAACACCAAGAAGATGGAACAGAAAGAAATGACTCCGAAGGAGAAGAGTCGCGACATGATAGAGGCAATCAAATACAATCTTGACAATGGATTGATGACCGTCGATGAGGTGAGGTCAGCAAAGACTCCGAAGGAGAAAATAGACCTCGCCATGAGGGCGTTAATGAATTGGGGACTGCATTTGATGAACCAAAAGAAGGACTGACGAATGTGGGGCCTTCCTAAGGGAAGAAAACAGCTTGCAGCCAATATAGACGCGGCATCAGCTGAGGTGGATACTAACGCAGGGGAAGAAAACGAAGAAATCAAACCTATTGGCAAAGGTATCTTCGGAAATATTTATGACCAATTTAAAGGTAAGGTGAAAGCCGCTTTTGATTCCTTGATAAAACACAAGAGTGGAGATTTGCTTGGCGTGTTCCACAGTGAACTTTGGCGATATTGATTTGGTTTGGGGTAGTAATGAAAATTCTGAAGGGCTTAACCATATCATAGAGAAGCATATAAAGGCTCATAATGATTTTGACTCCGTTGAGAGTGCAATAAATGCAATTGACGATGTCATAAAGAATAGTACTTTAAATGAAAGGAAAAGCAAATGGGATAAAGCCGTGTTTGAAAAAACGGATACATGGTTGTGGTAAGAATAAATTTAAGAGACAATCAAGGAAATGTAATAGATAAAAATAAGAACTGGATTGTAACGGCGTTTGATAGCTCTAAAAAGCAGGGCGACAAGAAAGGAGAATTACCATCTGATGTTACCTGAGCTACCCCTAACACCAATAAAGGGGGCAGGGCTGTCACCCCCAATGGCAATTCTTCTACCGACAAAGTTACAGAATCCATACCATCTCCCCAAGAAAATAGGCCGAAAAATTCCACTCAATCCGTTGAAGAAAAGAAGAAATCGAAACCAGTACGTTTTGAGGCCGGTAGAAGACTGACGAGATAGATGCCTTCATTAAGGAAATGTGGAAATCCAAGATACCGTTTGACGGTCAGATACATACACTTGAAGAGTGGGCCTCTATTTATAGCAAAGAAAAGTTACGCAACAAGGTAAAAGCCACAATAGAGGAAAAGCGCGAGGCGCAGAGACAGGCTGAAAGTATATCAGTAAAGACGTGTGACATAAACAATATCCGTGAAACCCTGCCCTTCCTTCTTCCGCAGCAGTAAGATGACGTACAAAGAGCTGAAACGCAGTTTTTAGGCAAAATAGGAGTGCTTACAGACATGAGAGACGCAATGGCAAAAATGTGTGTGTGGCTATTGAATTGAAGAGACAGATACAGCAGGGTGCGGAATATCTCGAAGTGAATGATGTGCGTTCGTTCCACGGCAGAGAGTTCAAAAATATTGTAGAACCGATTGCAAATAACAAGACATTGAAGTGGGTAGACAAAGAAAAAGGCCTCACTTATCTCTCCTCAGCGTCCCAGTATGTTCAGCAGGAAATAGATAAGCAAGACCTTGATACTGCGACAAAGGTAGTCAAAGATTTTGTAAATCCCAAAGTTTCTGACGAAAATGTTGCAGATGGCGGCATTATGTTCCGCGACGGTGACATGGGACTTGAAGAAACCATCACTAAGATGAAAGTTCAGGTAAGCCAAGCCGCGCAGAAAGCCACCGAGAACCTCAACCTTGGCAGCAGAGTTGTCGTGTATGAAAGCGTCGAAGGACTTGAAGGAAAAGAGGCCACGGCCAAGGGCTGGTATGATACCAAAACGGGACAAATCCACGTGGTATTGTCGAACAACACTGATGCAGCAGACGTGACGCAGACCATCCTGCATGAAGCCGTAGCCCATCATGGACTGAGAGATTTATTTGTCCATAACGTGATGGATGCTTTTCTTGACAGCGTTCTTGCGGCAGCTTCGCAGGAAGTGAAAGACGCTATCAACGAATTGCGTCGCGAAAATGGATGGAATTTCCGTACCGCCACAGAAGAATATCTTGCAGGGCTTGCAGAGCGCACAGACTTTGAACGTATGACGACAGAGGAACGCGGCTTGTTTGCTACCATCCGAAGACTGTTTAATCATGCACTGGAGTTCTTGGGCTTGAAAAACCATTAATTGAGCGATAGGGAACTTGCTTATATACTTTGGTGTATCTATCAGGACTTACAAAGTAACCACCTACTTTGTAAAAAATCATGAATGCCTTTATTTGTTAGCGAACGCGGGTCGAGACACGAACGCATCTGGGAGCAGTCACGAACGCGTCTGCTCCCAGATACGAACGCGTCTGGGAGCAGGTACGGACGCATTTGGGACGGTGTTCGCCAAAAGGCATAGGATTTGATGTGGGGAGCAATATTTTCAGATCTATAGGCCCCATACGTTGCAATTTGAAGGTGGGAAAGAAGGCAATAAATGAAACGGAGCAAAAGGGAGAATGCCCTTTTGCTCCGTGAAAAACAGGGTAACTTCTAGATAAGATTTTTCAGTGGACTTACGAAAGCTTGCCGCCGAGCGGTGTGCATCTTGAACGTTCGCACGGGTTGGTCTTCTCCCCCGCTTCAAGCCTTGCAACACGCCGTGGGGAATGGGCAGCGGGGCTGTTTTTTTTCTGGCTTTTTTGGTTCTCTATTTCCATTCCCCTCAGAAGATGAATCTCCGGCAATCGTTGAAGATGGCGAAGGCCATGAGCGCGAGCAGGAGGATCATGCCCAGCATCTGGGCGCGTTCCATGAATTTCTCGCTCGGCTTGCGCCGCGTGGCAACTTCGTAGAGGAGGAAGAGCACGTGGCCGCCATCGAGGGCGGGGATGGGGAGGATGTTGACGAAGGCGAGCATGAGGGAGATGAAGGCCGTTAGGTGCCAAAATTGCATCCAGTTCCATTGCCCGGGGAAGAGGCTACCAATCGTGCCGAAGCTGCCGATGCTTTGTGCGCCGTCGGCGGTGAAGACGTATCTGAGGTCGCTGACGTATCCGCAAAGGACGTCCCATCCGTGGGCGATGCCGGCGGGGAAGCTCTCAAAGAAGGTGTAGGAGCGCGTGACTGTGGGGTAGTCGGCGAGGGCGTTGTGTGGGTATATGCCCATGAGGTTTTCGGCGTTGAGCGTGAGGCTCAGGGTGTCGGGACGTGTGGCGTTGGGGTGTTGAATGACGACCGTGACGCGCTTGAGCGCTTGCGCTTTTGCGGTGTCGCCCAGGGCGCGGTTGGCTTCGATGGACGACTGGAGGTCGGAGAGATGGAGGTTGTATTCGTTCCACGTGGTGATGCTGTGGCTGCCGATGGCGAGCAGATGGTCGCCGCGGCGTATGCCTGCTTTCTCGGCGGGGCCACCGCGGAAGACGCTGTCGACGAGGCTGGCGCTGAGGGGGGCGGCGAAGGGCGGTTGTGCTTGCAGCATCTCGAGGAGGTTGAGGTTGCCAGGGAGGGCGATTGTGGCTTCTTTGCCCTGGCGCAGGACGGTGGCGCTACGGGCTTGGGAGAGGTCGCGGAAGAGGTTGGCGCTGAAGCGCGTGAAGCGCTGGCCGTCGGCACGCAGGGGGATGTCGCCGTCGCGGAAGCCGAGCGACTGGGCGCTCTCGTTGAACTTGAAGCCTTGCGACATGCGCTCAATGGGGGTGTAGGTGTCGCCCCAGGCGAAGAGCACCATGGCGTAGATGAAGAAGGCGAGGAGGAAGTTGACCATGACGCCTCCGACCATGATGAGCAGTCGCTGCCAGGCGGGTTTGGCGCGAAACTCCCAGGGCTTGACGGGCTGCTTCATCTGCTCTGTGTCCATCGATTCGTCGATCATGCCGGAGATTTTGACGTAGCCTCCGAGGGGTATCCAGCCGATGTGGTAGTCGGTGCCGCGCCACGAGAAGAGTTTCCAACTTTTCCAGGGGTCGAAGAAGAGGCAGAATTTCTCTACGCGAACTTTAAAGAGTTTGGCAAAGAGGAAGTGGCCTGCTTCATGGAGCACGATGAGGAGGGCGAAGCAGAGGATGAGCTGGAGGGCTTTGATGAGGAATATTTCCATTGGCGTGGTGTTTGTGTGGTGGGTTTTCTTGTGTGTATGGTATGTGTGTTCCCCTCTGGGGGGTGTTCAAAATTGGAATATTAAGATTGGCGGGGCGTCTACGTGCTTAAAGCATTTCGGAGGCGAGGCGCCGTGCGTGGGCATCGGTTGAGAAAAGGTCGTCGAGCGTGGGGGCGGCGATGAAGTGGGCTTTCTGCATGGTGGTGGCGATGACGTCGGCAATGCGGGGGAAGGAGATGCGGCCTTCGCGAAAGGCGAGGTTAGCCACTTCGTTGGCGGCGTTGAGAACGCAGGGCATGTTGCCGCCTTTGGCTGTTGCCTCGTAGGCGAGGCGGAGGCAGGGGAAGGCGTCGGGGTTTGGTTTCTCGAAATGGAGGGTGCCGAGGCTGAAGAGGTCAAGGCGCTCCGACTTGAGGGGGAGGCGTCGGGGGTGGCTGAAGGCGTATTGGATGGGGAGGCGCATGTCGGCCACGCCGAGCTGGGCTTTGACGGCACCGTCGGTGTATTGCACGGCGGAATGGATGATGCTTTCGGGATGGACCACGATTTCTATTTTCTCGGGGTCGATGCCGAAGAGCCATTTGGCTTCGATCATTTCGAAGCCTTTGTTCATGAGGGTTGCGGAGTCGATGGTAATCTTTGCGCCCATTGCCCAGTTGGGGTGGCAGAGGGCCTGACGGGGTGTGACGGTTTCGAGCTGGCGCTTGGTGTAGGTGCGGAAGGGGCCGCCGGAGGCTGTCAGGAGGAGTTTTTCCACTTCCGACTGGTCCTCGCCGACGAGACACTGGAAGATGGCTGAGTGTTCGCTATCGACGGGGAGGATGGCGGCGCGTTTTTCGAGGGCGAGGCGCGTGATGTAGGCTCCAGCCACGACGAGGGTTTCTTTGTTGGCCAGGGCGATGGCTTTTCCGGCTTTGATGGCGCGGACCGTTGGGCGGAGGCCTGCAAAGCCGACCATGGCGGTCAGCACCATATTGACTTCCTGGCTCTCAACGATTTCGGCGATGGCGGGCTCTCCGGCATAGACTTTCACGGGGAGGTCGGCGAGGGCATCGGAGACTTGGCGGTATTTGCTTTCATCGGCGATGACGACGCTGTCGGGGAGGAATTCGCGGGCTTGACTGATGAGTAGGTCGGCGTTTCGTCCTGCGGTCAGAACGCTGGCTTCGAAGAGGTCGGGGTGTTGGCGTATGACGCTCAGGGCTTGGGTGCCGATGGAGCCTGTTGAGCCAAGGATTGCTATTTTTTTCTTCATTGTGTGTTCGGATGGTGGGGGCGTTGTGGGTGTGCCAGGCGGGGGAGGCAGCGGTGGTGTGTGTGTTGTTGCTCTTCCCGTTTACACCAGTCCTTCTGGCAGGGCGAGAGTGATTGTTCGCTGTGTCAGGGAATAGTGTTCTATGAAATCTTCATGCAGCGGCAACACCAGTTCGGTGCCATCGGGCGTTTGGAGATAGATGAGGATGTTGTCGGTGGTGTCGTCGACGGTGTCGACGGTGCCGAGGTGGCCGTGGCGTGTGTCGTAGACCTCAAATCCCGTGAAGGCTTTCCATGAGCTGAGGTGGGCATCGGGCGTGTCTGCTTCGACGTTGAATTTCTTGGGATAGAACACGCTGTGGCCAACGAGACGCTTGGCGGCTTTTTCGTCGTTGATGTCTTCAAATTTGAAGATGGCGGTGTCGTTGTTCTTGAAGCGATATTCTTCCCAGAAAAAGGGCACGAGGATGCCGTTCATGTCGATGACGAGGTAGGGGGCTTCGCCACGGTCGAAGACGTCGTCGGTGAAGAGCAGTTCGGTTTCTCCGCAGATGCCTCTGAATTTGCTGATTTTGCCTATGTAGAAGACTTCGTCTTGCCTGATCATTCTTCTCTTCTGATTTTGGCCCCTAATGAGCAGAGGCGTTGTTCGATGTTTTCGTATCCGCGGTCAATTTGCTCAACGTTGTCGATGCGGCTTGTTCCTTCTGCGCTCATGGCGGCGATGAGTAGCGCGATGCCAGCGCGGATGTCGGGGCTCACCATGCGGCAGCCTCTGAGTTTGATTTCGTTGTTGTGTCCGACAACGACGGCGCGGTGTGGGTCGCAGAGGATGATTTGTGCGCCCATATCGATGAGTTTGTCGACGAAGAAGAGGCGGCTTTCAAACATTTTCTGATGGAAGAGCACGGAGCCGCGTGCCTGTGTGGCCACGACGAGGAGTATGCTGAGGAGGTCGGGGGTGAGTCCTGGCCAGGGGGCGTCGGCCACTGTCATGAAGGAACCGTCGATGAAGCGGTCGATTTGATAGTGGTCGTGGCGCGGAATGTGGATGTCGTCGCCTTTCACTTCGAGGTTGATGCCCAGGCGGGTGAAGGAATAGGGGATGATGCCCAGGTTGCGGACGGAGGTGTCTTTGATGGTGAGTCCGTTGCCCGTCATGGCGGCCATGCCGATAAAGCTGCCCACTTCAATCATGTCAGGGAGAATGGTGTGTGTGGTGCCTCGGAGTTCTTCCACGCCTTCGATGGTGAGGAGGTTGGAGGCGATGCCGCTGATTTTCGCTCCCATGCTGTTGAGCATTTTGCAGAGCTGCTGTATGTAGGGCTCGCAGGCGGCGTTGTAGATGGTGGTTGTTCCGTGTGCCAGCACGGCGGCCATGATGATGTTGGCCGTTCCCGTGATGGAGGCTTCGTCGAGGAGCATGTAGCAGCCTTCGAGCCTACCTTTCGAGAGGATGTTGAAGGTGCCGGCCGCTTCGTCGTATTTGAATTCTGCACCCAGTTTCTGGAGCCCGTAGAAATGCGTGTCGAGGCGGCGGCGACCGATCTTGTCGCCGCCTGGGCGGGAGATGACGGCGTGGCCAAAGCGGGCAACGAGGGGGCCGAGGAGGAGCACACTGCCGCGCAGGCGCGAGCAGCGCTCGAGAAATTCCTGGCTCTTGAGATAGTTGATGTCGATGTCTTTGGCGCAGAAGGTGATGTCGCCTTTCTGGTGGCGCACGGTTTTCACGTTCATGTCTTCAAGGAGACGGATGAGGTTGTTGACATCGAGGATGTCGGGTATGTTGGCAACGCGCACTTCTTCGCGGGTGAGGATGGTGGCGCAGATGATTTGCAGCGCTTCGTTTTTGGCACCTTGCGGTTTGATTTCGCCGCTGATGCGATGGCCGCCTTCTATTATAAATGAAGCCATAATGTGTTTGGGTTTAGGGTTATAGGTTAGTTGCTTGAAATTGAAATATTAGATGATGGTAAAAAGCAATTTGAACTTTTTTCTGAATCGGTGTGTGTGTCTGTCTGCCTGCTGCGGGCTGCGGGATGGCGGGTTTAGGCCAGGTTGGCGGGCTTGAGTAGGTGGTCAAAATTATTTTTATAATATAGCATTATTTTTACATTTGGGAAAATAATGCTGACCACTTACTTATCTGTTGGGATTGTAATATCTGCCGTTTCTCCGCTGGGGGGCGAAACGCTGGCGCTGGCGGGCGAAAATGCTTTGCTTGGTGTTGCTTAGGGCGTTGAGCGTTTCTTCATACGTGATGGCCTGGTTGGTGTAGTGCTCAATGTCGTGGCAGACTTTTTCGTTTTCGACTTCTTCGCCTTTCCATTCGGTGATGCAACGCTTCATGCGCATGGCTATGTCGGCCAATAGGTGTTCGCGCCCCGGTGTGCCGGCGGGCATTTCCTGGATTTTGTCGAGTGTGTTTTCAATGAGGTGTCCGTATTGCCGGAAGCGTATGGCGTTTCCTGGGTAGGAGAGTTTTTTGGGGGCAGATTTGTCTGCCCGTTCTATTTCAACGGGGTATTCGATGTCGAGTTCGTAGTTTGAGATGAAGGCCAAATGGTTCCACAGGACTTCGTAGGCGTTTGGCGATGCCTGCAGCTGCGGGTTGAGGTCGGCCATGACCGTGATGATGTGTTCGGCCATCCGTTGTCTTCTTTGCGGATTGCTTTCGGCCGTGGCGCGGTCGATCATCTCTTGCACCATGCGCCCGTATGCGGGGAATCGCAGTTTTTCTTCTGTTGTGTTGTATTCAAATGCCATGTTGATGATGTGGGTTTTTCGGTTTTGCTCCTGTGGCCTCTTGTGGGGCTGTTTCCTGCGGATGCGGGGGAGGGGCAAAGAGGGGAAATGGTGTGTGCAGAAACTGGTGTGTTTTTTATCCGTTGAGCAGGTTTCTGCTTTTCCCGGCTACGAATTGCTTCAGATAGAAGGGCTCGTAGTAGGCAACGTCTTCTGTCTCGTTCAGCGCCAGGGCGCGTTCGGCCAAGGGCAGCATGTTTGATGCCTTTGGCACGATTCCTTCTATGAAATGGGCGTTGGGATGCTTGAGCGTGTCGCGGCATTTGTCGGCACCATTGCCGAAAAAGAAAACCGGTTGTTTGTCAAGGATTTCGGCGAAGGAGTTTTCGTTGACGATGACGGCATCTGTTGGCACCACTTCATGGAGGGCACGGTCGTAAATCGCGGTGTAGACTTCCATGCGTCTGGCGTCGATCATCGGGCAGAGCAGCGCGTTGTCGGGGATGTCTTCTCTGTAGAGCAGAGTCGGGGTGCAGAGCACTTTAAGCGTGGGGATGCTGATGAGTTTCAAATCTCTGCCATAGCACAGGCCTTTTGCTGTTGAGACGCCGATGCGTAGGCCCGTATAGGAACCGGGGCCGGCGCTGACTGAGACGGCATCGAGCGGTATGGCGTGGCTGTCGGCAAAAGACACGGCTTCTTCAACGAAGGGCGCGAGGATTTCTGCGTGGCGACGACCGTTGGTATCGATTTCTTCATGTAGGCAGACGCCGTCCTGACTTAATGCAACGGAGCAGACGTCTGTTGATGTTTCTATATGTAAGATGCAAGACATGGTTTTGGTGGGGATAATGAATGACACGGGAAGGGGGTACGGGCGTTGTTGTGCCGGGATGGCAATTGCTCGTCAGAGGCCAGCTGTCCCCTTTCCTGTTTGTTTTTGGAATATTATTTTGCCTTGTTCCGGCGCGCTGGCACTTTGTGACGGATTTCTCCATCTGCTTGAGTGACGGCAAAGGAATCGGTTGGGGCGATTTTGACAGTGCTTGGGGTTTGCTCTGCAAAATGTTCCTACCAGTTACTCATTACGCAAAGTTAAGAATAAAATGAGGATTTTCGTGTTTCGCCGGTAATAAAAATGCGGTGGAATCTGTTTTTGTGTTCTTCCGGCAGCGATGTTTTTTTGTTCATCGTCTGGTGGTTCCGGTTTTCACTGCTCGCGCACGGTCTCTTTGCCACAGATGTCAAGCCAGTTGCTATAGAACGTGGCGGCCGTTTTTTTCCATGAGAAGTCGATGCCTTCTTGCGGTTTGTCGTGGTGGTAATAATGGAGTGGGGGAGCGATGGGGAGTCCTTTGGAGAGGTCGCGTTGGTATTCATTGTGCAGCGTTTTGGGCTCGTATTCCAGGTGACCTACAATGAAAATCTGCTGTGTGCCGTCGGCCGAAGTGACGATGCCGACGCCGCTTTCCTCGCTTTCTGCAACGATGTGCAGTGGATGGCGCTCTATGTCTTTTCGTTGGACTTCCGTGTGCCGACTATTGGGCATGGGGAAGTTTTCAGGGAGATGCCTTAATATGGGGGCATCGCCGGCGAGTTTTTTCTGGATGAAGACGCCGAATTTCTTTGCGGGAAGTTGGTGCTTGGGGATGCCGTACAGATGTTGTAAGGCTGCTTGTGCTCCCCAGCAGATATACAGCGTTGAACGGACGTGGGCTTCTGCCCAGCTCATGATGTGGCATAGCTGCGTCCAATATCTGACATTTTCAAAAGGGAGGTGCTCCACTGGTGCGCCTGTCACAATCATACCATCGAAATGCGGGTTTGGGGCGTTTTCGAAGTATTCGAAATCCGTGTAAAACCTTTCCATGTGTTCCGGCGGAGTGGTTTTGTAGGTCTGGTTGGCGATTTTCATCGGGAGCAGTGCGACGGGGCGGTGGTGGCGGCAGATGACGCGCGCGATGTCGAGTTCCGTCACTGCTTTCTGCGGCATGAGGTTCAGAAACAGGATTCGCAGTGTTTCCTGCGGAAATCCAGAGATATTGTTTTTGTCAAAGGTGGCAATGTCTGCGCCTTCCTTGCGGAGAATGTTGATGGCAGGCATGCTTTGTGGGAGAAAGAGCATGGTGGATGGGGGTGTTTGAAGGCTGACAGAGGTGAAGCCTAGGGTGTTAGTAATGGTAAGTAGGTATTCAAAATGAGAAGCCATTGCATCAGTGTTCCTGCGTTGGGGGCAGGGGAACAGCAATGCAATGGCTTCAGGTTGGTTTTATTTACCAAATGTCGACGCGCTTGTTTTTCGGAATGAACAAGGCGTCTTTCTTCGTGATGTTGAATGCCTTATACCAAGCATCGATATGCGGCAACGCACCGTTGACACGCCAGCGTCCTGGGGAGTGTGGGTCGATTTTGTTGAGCTGACGGAGCATAGCTTCGCGGATGTTTCCACCCCAAACCAGGGCGTAGCTCAAGAAGAAGCGCTGCTCGGGCGTAAAGCCGTCTTTTGTGCCAAGCGGGTTTTCTTTCGTGGCGTTTTGGAATGCCTGGAAAGCGATGTTCAGACCGCCGTGGTCTGCGATGTTCTCGCCCAGGGTGAGTTCGCCGTTTGCATGTAGGCCAGGAAGCACTTCGATTTTGTTGAAGAAATCGGCCATGACCTTGGTGCGTGCTTTGAAGTTTTCTCCGTCGGCTTTGGTCCACCAATTGCGAAGGTTGCCTTCCTTGTCGAATTGGCTGCCCTGATCGTCGAAGCCGTGGGTCATTTCGTGTCCGATGACCACGCCGATGGCTCCATAGTTGCAAGCGTCGTCTGCTTCGGCATTGAAGAATGGAGGTTGCAGGATGCCGGCAGGGAAGCAGATTTCGTTGGTCGTTGGATTGTAGTAGGCGTTGATGGTTTGTGGAGTCATGAGCCATTCCGTCTTGTCGGTCTTTTTGTTGACGCGCTTTTCGATGTAGTAGCGGCTCATAAATTGGGTGGCCTTGGTGAGGTTCTCATAGTATGAGAGTGAATCGTTGATGTCAAGCGCATCGTAGCTCATCCATGTGTCGGGATATCCGATTTTCACGTAGAATGCATCCAGCTTGTCGTGGGCCTGCTTCTTTGTTGCTTCGCTCATCCACTTTTGCTGGTCGATGCGCTGTCCGAGGGCGATTTGAAGGTTTCTGACAAGTTCGGTCATTCTTTTCTTGGAACTTTCGGGGAAGTATTTTTCAACATACATCTTTCCGACGGCCATGCCCAGGACAGACTCGACAGCGGAAACGCCACGCTTCCAACGCGGACGATCTTGCTCGGCTCCGCTCATGATGTGTCCGTAGAAGTTGAAGGATTCCTTGCGGAAATCGTCGCTCAACGCGCCAGTGGCATCATCCACCAGTTTGAAATACAGATATGCCTTCAAGTCTTCAATTGCGCTCTCGGCTAAAATTTTTTCAACTTCGTGGATGGGCTCAGGCTGATTAACAGAGATGGATTCAAAGGCAGGGACGCCGTTGAGGAGGAAAAGCGTGCTCCAGTCGATGCCGGGATAGTCGGCAAGCAGTTGCTGATAGCTCATTTTGTGGTAGTTGCCTTCAACGTCGCGCAATTTTGTAGCACTGTATGATGCTTTTGCAATGCGCGTTTCGATGTTGAGGACGGCCTCCATTCTCTTTTGGGCTGTCGCTTCGTCGCAGCCCGTCATGAGAAACAGTTTCTTGACATAGGCCTTATATCCTTCACGTACTTTTTTCGTGGCTTCTTCGTCGCTCAGATAGTAGTCGCGTTCTCCCATGGAAAGGCCGCCTTGATTGACCTGCATGAGATTCCATTGCGAGTCTTTGAGGTCGGCGTCACAGCCAAAGCCGAAAAATGTTGACACGCCTTCGCTTGAAAGGCGTGCGGCGTGGTATTGCACCGATTTACGGTCGGCAATTTTTTCAATCTCTGCCAGTTTTCCCTTGATGGGCGTATAGCCCTCTCTGTTTCTTCTGACGCTGTCCATGGAAAGGCGATAGAGGCTACCGATTTTCTGCTGGAGAGAGCCTTGGGGATAGGTGTTGTTTGCGAACTGCTCTATCATTTCGCGCAACTGCTTCTGGTTGTTTTCCTGGAGCTCGTCAAACTGGGAATAGCGTGAAAATTCCGGGGTGAGCGGATGTCTTTCAATCCAGCCGCCAGCGGCATACTGATAAAAGTCGTTTCCTGGCTTGACGCTGAGGTCCATATTGGCCTTGTCAATGCCTGTTTGTGCTGTTGTCTGTGCAAAACCCGTTGCGGCGCTGAAGGCCAGGATTTGCATTAGCATTGTTTTTAAAGTCATATTGTTATTCTGCTTTTTAGATGGGTGGTCAGCATCGATAAAAATCATATTGACCACCTGCTTTTAGATTCCAATTACTGATTGAGGGTCTCAACCTCTTCCATAGCTGCTTCCCATTCGTTTTCGGCTTGCTTGAGCTGCTTCTTCACTTCGTCATACCGAGCGAAGAGTTTGGCATCTTGCGCTCCTTCCGGTGTGGACAACATCGCTTCAATTTCCTTGATTTCCTGCTCGAGTTCCAGAACCTGTTTTTCCTTTTCCTCGACGGATTTTTCTGCCTTTCTCAGCAACTTGGCCTTCTCTTTTCTTGCTTCGTATGAAAGTTTGTTGTCGGACACTTGCGCCGTTTCAGTCTCTGGCGTATTTTTCTTCTGGGAAGAAGCCGTTAGCTGGATGTCGTCGATGTTTTCGATCTGTTTTTTCTCAAGGAAATCGTAGATGCCTCCGATATGCTCTCTGACGTGGCCGCCTCCAAATTCATAGACCTTTGAAACGAGGCCATCCAGAAAGTCGCGGTCATGGCTGACGAGAATCACTGTACCGTCGAAGGCCAAGATGGCCTCTTTGAGCACATCTTTCGTGCGCATGTCCAAATGGTTTGTCGGTTCGTCGAGGATGAGCAGGTTGACAGGTTCCAAGAGCAGTTTGATCATTGCCAGACGGCTCCGTTCGCCACCTGAAAGCACCTTCACTTTCTTTTCAGACGCTTCTCCGCCGAACATGAAAGCACCGAGGATGTTTTTGATTTTGAGGCGGATGTCGCCCTTCGCTACGCGGTCAATGGTGTCGAACACGGTTATTTCCTCGTCAAGCAACTGGGCTTGGTTTTGGGCATAGTAGCCAATCTCAACATTATGGCCGATTTTGAGATTTCCCGTGAAGGGGATTTCTCCCATAATACATTTCACCAACGTTGACTTTCCTTCGCCGTTTTTTCCAACAAATGCCACTTTCTCACCGCGCTTGATGGTGAGGTCAACATCGTGGAAGACGCAATGGTCGCCATAGTCTTTTCGGACACCGTCGCAAATCACGGGATAGTCGCCGCTTCTTGAGCATGGCGGAAATTTGAGGTGGAGCGAGGAATTGTCGACCTCATCAACCTCTATCGGCACGATTCTTTCAAGTTGTTTGATTCTGCTCTGAACTTGTGTTGCCTTCGTCGGTTTGTATCTGAACCGTTCTATAAAGTCTTTGATGTCTGCAATTTCCTTTTGCTGGTTTTCGTAGGCACGGAGTTGTTGCTCTCTTCTCTCAGCACGCAGTTTGACATATTCATCATATTTCACCTTATAGTCGGTGATTCGGCCGCAGGAAATTTCCAATGTGCGGTTGGTGACGTTGTTGATGAATGCGCGGTCGTGGCTGACCAATACCACTGCGCTGCCGCAGCGGGCTAAGAACGATTCCAGCCAACGGATGCTTTCTATGTCCAAATGGTTGGTTGGTTCGTCGAGCAAAAGCACGTCGGGGCGTTGAAGCAAGAGTTTGGCCAGCTCAATGCGCATGCGCCATCCTCCCGAAAATTCTTTTGTCGGGCGGTTGAAGTCGCTCGTTGCAAATCCGAGCCCCTGAAGTGTACGCTCCATTTCCGCGCGATAGTTCATGCCGCCGATGATTTGGAAACGCTCGTTTTCGTGGGTGAACCGTTCAACCAATTCCATGTAGCTTTCGCTTTCGTAGTCCGTACGGTTGAGCAATTTTTCGTTTAGTGTGTCAACTTTTTCTTTCAGCTCCTGAATGTGGCTAAAGGCTTTTTCCGTTTCCTCAATGACCGTGTGGTTGTCTGAAAGCACCATGACCTGAGGCAGATAGCCAATGCTGATGTCGTTCTGCACAGAAACGCTCCCTGAGGTGGGTTGCTGCTGTGCGGCGAGGATTTTTAAAAGTGTTGATTTGCCTGCTCCGTTTTTCCCGACAAGCGCGATGCGATCTTTCTTGTTTATTACAAAAGACACGTCCTCAAAGAGAGGACGTGTGCCAAATTCAACTTTTAATGATTCAACAGAAATCATATAAGGATGATGATAAATTGGAGGCTAGCCGCCACCCTTTTTAGGGGGGCAGCTTCTTCATTAAATGAGCAGGCAAGTGTCGGAACTCTTTTCAAAAAAGTTCTGCCCACCTGCCTTCTTATTGATTAATAGCTACGGGCCACAATGACACGGCATGTGGCAGGTTTTCCACTGACCATGTCATTTCCCAGATTTCCCTGGCTGAATCCGTAAGGCACGCAGCGGATGGTTGCTTGCGTATCGGCCTTGATCTGTGCTTCAGTTTCAGGCGTGCCATCCCAAGGACAGAGATAGAAACCGCCGTTTTTGACTTTCTCCTTAAACTCTTCGTAATTGTCGCAAGGGAAGATATTGTTGTTGAGGAATGTCTCAGCCTTCTCAAAGATGTTTTGTTGCATTTCCTCAAGCAGATTTTTTATGTGGTCTTCAATGCCTTCAAAAGAAACGGTTTCCTTTTCGAGCGTGTCGCGACGCATGATTTCAACGGTGCCGTTTTCCAGGTCTCTACCTCCCATGACGACTCTGACAGGAACACCCTTCAATTCGTAGTCGGCAAATTTAAATCCAGGGCGCTTGTTGTCTGCATTATCGTATTTCACACGAATGCCCATCGCCTGCAAACGGTCTCTCAGGCCGCCCAGTTTTTCATCAAGTGCCTGCAATTCGTCTTCTCCCTTATAAATGGGCACAATGACCACCTGTATTGGAGCGACGTGTGGAGGAAGTACCAAACCGTTGTCGTCTGAGTGTGTCATGATCAACGCGCCCATCAAACGGGTGCTGACGCCCCAGCTGGTGGCCCAGGCATAGTCCATCTTGTTGTTTTTGTCAACAAACTGCACGTTGAAAGCGCGGCCGAAGTTCTGACCGAGGAAGTGGCTTGTTCCGCTTTGGAGCGCTTTGCCATCCTGCATCATGGCTTCAATTGTGTATGTGTCAAGTGCGCCTGCAAAACGCTCTGTTGCGCTCTTGACGCCGCGAACTACTGGAATGGCTAAAATGTCTTTTGCAAAATCGGCGTAAACGTCAAGCATCTGTTTTGCACGTGCCTCAGCCTCTTCTTTAGTGGCGTGTGCCGTATGTCCTTCCTGCCACAAAAATTCGCTGGTGCGCAAGAATAAACGGGTGCGCATTTCCCAACGCATCACGTTACACCATTGGTTGCACAACAAGGGGAGGTCTCTCCATGAGTGAATCCATTTGCGATAAGTGTTCCAAATGGTGGTTTCTGACGTCGGGCGAATAATCAGTTCTTCTTCCAGTTTTGCTGCCGGATCAACCACCACGCCGTCACCTTCCGGATTGGCCTTCAAACGATAGTGGGTGACAACGGCGCATTCTTTTGCAAATCCTTCCACATGTTCTGCTTCTTTGGAAAGAAAACTTTTGGGGATGAGGAGAGGGAAATATACGTTTTGAACGCCTGTTGATTTGAATCGCTTGTCTAATTCCTGCTGGATAGTTTCCCAAATCGCATAACCATAAGGTTTAATTACCATGCAGCCGCGAACGTCTGCCTGTTCTGCCAAATCGGCCTTGACAACCAATTCGTTATACCATTTAGAATAGTCTATGCTTCTTTTTGTAAGATTTTTGAGTTCTTTAGCCATATTTGCTTTTATTTATTTGTCGCAAAGTTACGAAAATCGTTGGAAATGACGAACTATTTGTTTCAAATGTTGTCGGTTGTGCCTATTGTTCGTTGCCGATTTCAAGTTGCATTCCCTCGTAGGCAAGCATTGTGTTGGGAAAAATCTCGCGACTTTCCTCCAGCAGGATGTCCTCATTCTCGTAGCGCGACGAGAAATGCCCAATAACAAGTTTACCGCAGTTGGCCAGTTTTGCCATCTGTGCTGCCTGTGCTGCTGTGGAGTGCATTGTTTGGGTGGCGCGGGCGGCGGCAGACGTGGCGAAAGTGGCTTCATGAAACAGCACCGATACGTTTTTAATCAAGGGAGCACGTTCCGGCAGGAAGGCCGTGTCTGAGAGGTAGGCATAACTTCGCGCGGCGCGTGGAGGAGTAACCAGCATGTGGTGGGGAACGACGGTACCATCTGCTTTCGTCCAATCACCTCCCAGTTTGATCCGATTGATTTCGAAGTGGGGGATGCCCAGGTAGTCGATCATGTCGCGCTTGATGTGGGGCAGTGCTGGTTTCTCGCGGAAGATAAATCCGCAGCAGGGCATCCGGTGTCGTAGCGGTATGGTTTCCACCGATATGGTCCTATCTTCATAGATAACGGCCCCTTTCTTTGTGCTGAAGGGATGGAACACGACGTCGAATGCCATGATGCCATTACAGAAAAACTGCAATTGCGGCCTCATAAGTTCTTCCAATTCAGAAGGGGCATACACGTGCAGACTTTTTGTGCGTCCGAGCAGCGAAAAAGTGGAAATCAAGCCGATGAGCCCGAAACAATGGTCGCCGTGAAGATGCGAAATGAAAATATGGTTCAGACGTGAGAAACTCAGATGTGTGGTTCTCAGTTGTTGTTGTGTGCCCTCGCCGCAATCAATCATGAAAAGCTTTTCATGAATATTGAGCACCTGCGATGTCTGGTGGTGGCGCAAGGTGGGTTGTGCGCTGCCGCATCCAAGCACATGTAGATTGAATTTCTCCATAGTGGTGGTCTGTCTGTGGCCTATGCCAGAAATTGAAAACACCTCCGTTTACCCCGCTTGGCAGGCTAAAACGAAGGTGCTATGTTTATTTGAAAATTTCGTGGGAACGGCTTATGTTACGTGCAATTAACTGATAGGGTATATATATATACGATGGGGCATCTTCTCTAATTTTCATAATGCAGGCTGCAATATCTTTTTTGCGCATTTGCATACCTTTTGTCAATGCACGCTTGCTTCTGTCCAGTTTCCTAATATGCGATTTTAGTTTGCTGCCATGAATTCATCCAGGAAGCGGATGTCGTTTTCAGAGAACAGTCGTAAATCCTTGACCTGATATTTCAGGTTTGTGATGCGCTCAACGCCCATGCCGAAAGCATATCCCTTGTATTTCTTGCTGTCAATGCCATTGGCTTCAAGCACATTGGGGTCCACCATGCCGCAACCGAGAATTTCCACCCATCCTGTTTGCTTACAGAATGCGCAGCCCTTCCCGCCGCAGATATTGCAGGAAATGTCCATTTCTGCGCTTGGCTCTGTAAACGGGAAGTAAGAGGGGCGAAGACGGATTTTCGTGTCTGCTCCAAACATTTCGCGTGCGAAGGTGAGCAACACTTGCTTCAGGTCGGTAAACGAGACGTCCTTGTCTATATACAGACCTTCAATCTGATGGAAGAAGCAATGGGCGCGTGCCGAGATGGCTTCGTTTCTGTAAACGCGTCCCGGACAAATCACACGGATGGGCGGTTCGGTTGTTTCCATGACACGGCTCTGGATAGAACTGGTGTGGGTGCGGAGGACAATGTCGGGGTGCTGTTCAACGAAGAACGTGTCCTGCATGTCGCGTGCCGGATGATCTTCAGGGAAGTTCATGGAAGAAAACACGTGCCAGTCATCTTCGATTTCTGGTCCGTCTGCAAGAGAAAATCCCAAGCGGGAGAAGATGTCAATGATTTCACTTTTCACGATTGATAGCGGATGGCGTGTCCCCACCTTTATGGGGTAGGGCGTGCGTGTCAGGTCAAGGTCATCGTGGTTGTTGTCTTTAGTGGACAATGCGAGTCTCAATCCGTTGATTTTGTCCTGTAAGGCATTTTTCAGCGTGTTGAGCTTCTGTCCCAATTCGCGTTTCTGGTCGCCTGGTACATCGCGGAAGGCGGTCATCAACTCGTTCATTACGCCCTTTTTGCTGAGGTATTTGATGCGTAATGCTTCTAATTCCTTTTCATCGTTCGCTGTCAAAGTACCGACTTCGGCAAGCAAATCATTGATTTTCTCTATCATGTGTTAATTTCTGATTATCTTTTTGGGGTTGATTTTCGGTTCTCAGATTTCTTCTGGGATACCAATTTGACTGCAAAGTTACCTATTTTTGTTGTACTTCACAAGGATTTTATTCGATGTTCCTTCGCGTCACGGTGAAATCGCAGACGTGGGGTGTTTCCAATCTTGTTGGGTTGCCTGGTTATTTGTCTTCCTTAAGCGGATTCCATCCCTGTGCCTTCAGTTCGAATTCTTGTCCGTCACGTGAAACGAGTGCGCATCCCAATTCCGCCTTGGTGACGTATCCGATGACTTTAACGTCGTCCATGGATTCAACCAGCTCGTGTTCGGTCAAAGGCACGGTGAAGAGCAGTTCGTAATCGTCCCCTCCGTTTAACGCACATGTCGTTACGTTCATGTTGAATTCTTCGGCAGTGACGGCCGTTTGATAGTCAACAGGAATTCGTTCTTCATATATTCTGCATCCCGTGCCCGACTGTTTGCAGATGTGTCTCAGTTCAGATGAGAGTCCGTCGCTGATGTCCATCATGGCTGTCGGGTGTATGCCTTGATTGCGCATATTCTCAACAATGTCGCGTCGTGCTTCCGGCTTGAGCAACCTTTCCAGGAGATATTCGCGTCCGCTGAAATCAGGTTGAATCGCAGCTTCTTTGTTTTTTGCAACCTGCGATTCAAACACGGCTTTCTCGCGCTCCATCAGTTGCAGTCCCATATAAGCGGCGCCCAGATTTCCGCTCACGCAGATGAGGTCAGTGTCGTGCGCTCCGTTTCTGTATATGATGTCGTCCTCTTGCACTTCTCCGATGCAGGTGATGCTGATGGCCAAGCCCGTCAATGATGATGTTGTGTCGCCACCGACGATGTCTACATTGTGTTTCTTGCAGGCCATGCGTATGCCGGCATACAGGTCGTCGATATCTTCGATGGAGAACCGACGTGAAATGGCCAGATTGACCGTCATTTGTCGGGGCGTGCCGTTCATAGCATAAACGTCGGAGAGATTAACCATGGCGGCTTTATATCCCAGATGCTTGAGCGGGGTGTACACCAGGTCAAAATGGATGCCTTCCATGAGCATGTCGCTCGTGATGAGTGTGCGCAACTTGCTGCCGCCGTTCGAATAGTCGAGCACGGCGCAGTCGTCGCCAACGCCCTTCTTTGTTGAAGCGTTAGAGGAAGCCAGCCCTCTCGTGAGATGTTCAATAAGGCCAAATTCGCCGAGGGTGGATATTTCAGTTCTTGACATGTTTTGATTTGTGTATATGTAGCGCTTTATTAACAATCCTGTTTACGTAATTTAGTAGATGCTGCCGTCGTAATGATTTTCGTTTCGCCAGCATCTTTCATATCGTCTTTTAGAAATAGACACCCAAGCCGATGCTTGCGCCAAACGTGGAGTTTCCTCCGAAGTCGTGCAGGCTCATCTTGTAATACAAGGAAGGTTCCAGCGTGATAAACTGGTTGAGGAAAAAAGCGTATCCAACACTGAGCGGTATCATCAAGTCGTTGTTTTTCTTGGTGAAATGGTTGTATTCAGCTCCAGCGCCGAGATAGATGCCACACTGGTCGAAATAGTAGCGTGCGCCAGCACCAATGCGCACATCGTCAAGATTGCGCTTGTGTTCGTAGCCTGCCGTTGCATTCAGCATGAGGCAGTCGGCCACAAAATAGCCCGCATGCGCGTCAAGTCCGAGGCGGAATTTCTCGTTCGAACTGTATGAAAATCCCAATCCAGAGGCTGAAGCGCCAACGTATTTCACACCCCTTTCAAATTGGGCATGGGCTGAGATCATGCTGGTCATGAACACCAGCAGAAGAGATAAAATCTTTTTCATTGTATTTTTCTTTGTTGCGTTTGAAATATTGAAGTCGTCTAAATTTTTCTGACGAAGATTTGAATTGGAGTTTCATCTCTTCTAAATTCAAGCTTCACTTTTTTGGGGGGCGTTTTTTAACCCTTCATCAGTCACGTAGCCCGCTACATTCCTTCTTTAAGGCCCCAAAACGCCTCGAAAATAAAGGCAACTCTTGAATTCCATGAAAGTTCAGACAACTTCATCATGCAAATATATTAAAAACATAGTAGTCCCGTCTTCGTGTCCGCACAAAACGAAAGCCTTTTATATGTTTTTATGATTTTCGCCGCTGAACGGGAAATCATCTAGCGGCTGCACTTCAAAATAACATTCCAGGGTTGCCGTATTTTTACGGCACACACGGCGCGTGCGTGTGGCGTCAGCGTCCACTGCTTTTGATGAGCATACGCAGTTTTTCGTTGAAAGAGGAAGCCCCAGCCAGTTGCTCAATGGTCAGATGCATACGATAATTCCAGTATTGGTTGGGATTAGAGGGCACATTAATTTGTTCCTCTTCATAATATGGGTTGCGCAAGTCGCCGTCAATCGCCATGTAGTCTTGCAGGCTGTTGGCACACAGCATAGAGGGGCATTTCAAGTGTTCGTTGACAACCTGTTCGCAGATTTCCGGTGTGGCTTCCTCAGGGGCATCTCCTTCGCGTTTGAGCACCTCGTGGTAGAAAACCTGCGCCTCTTCTCTGTTCTCGTGCCACCACAGTCGGAAGGGCGGCATGTCGTGGGTGGCAATGGTGCTTACAGAGAGGTAAGGGTTCTCCTTCAGGTTGTCAAATCGCACGCCGAATTTCTTGGGCATGCGTTGTATTTCCAACGACAATATCTGCAGCCGTTCCAGCACGCCCTTCACAGAGCTGGGCACCATTCCGAGGTCTTCCGCGCATGGCAACATGGAATCCATGATTTCGTCGCCGCTCGGCACCATGATTTCCTCCATTTTCTCGAGCGCCTTTTGCGCCCAAAATTGGTTGTGGCGCCGGTAGAAAAAATCCTCATAGAGGCTGTTGAACGCCTGTCGGCAATGGTTGTCAAGTGTCTGGAACGCACGCGTTTCATGCCCCATGATGCGCGGGTGATAGCCCCCTCCGTCAGGGTCCTTGATAAAGAGCACCTCTGCCGCAATCTCCATCAAGGCTTTCTTTAACTTTTCGTCACAGTCAAGACCCGCAATTTTTCGCTGAGTGTCAACGTGCTCACGCAGTTCGAAAGAATCGTCGGCTGCCTGTATCAAGAAATGGTCGAGATCGGCATGCGGAAACTGCTCCTTCAGCCTTTCTCTTTCTGCTTTTGTCACAAAGGGACGGCAGTAGCGTTCGATGTCAGCATGGAAGCCCCATCCATGGATTTCCTTCTCGCTGAGAGGCAGAGCCGGACGAAAATGCCCCATCAGCCCCTGCACCTGGCATGAAGGAATTTCCCATATACGGAAGAAGCCCAGTACATGGTCAATGCGGTAGGCGTCGAAAAATTGCCCCATGCTCCTCAAACGCTCCTTCCACCATCTGTAACCATCCTTCCCCATGTCTTCCCAGTTATAAGTTGGGAAGCCCCAGTTTTGACCTTCGCGGGCGAAATCATCGGGCGGCGCTCCCGCACTACCGTCAAAGTGAAACAGCTGGCAATCAACGGTGGCAGGCACGCTGTCAGCGCATACCCCGATGGGGATGTCGCCCTTCAGAATCACGCCACACTGTCGCGCCGTGTCGTGCGCTGCCATCATCTGCCTATGGAGCAAGAATTGCGTGAAGTAAAAAAACGCCAGGTCGTCAGCCCCTGCAAGTCTAATCGCTTGCGCCTTCTCACGGCAATAGCAGGCGTAGGGGATGAGCCATTTCTCGTTGGTGTCGAAAAACGCATGAAACGCGCTTGTCTCCATGATTTCCTCCCCGAAGGCCAGATAAAGCGCTGAGAGAAAATCCATCTTTAGCGCGAAGGCCGCTTCATAGTCAGCTTTCGGAAGTCTGTTAATTCCTTTAGCCTGTTCCTTGTAGGGTGCAAAACCGCTCCAGTCCTTCCATTCCCTCAAGTCGAGATAGACGGGGTGAAGCGCAAAGACAGAGATGCCGTTGTAGGGATATGAGTCGTGCCAAGTTCCAGATGATGTCGTGTCGTTGATGGGGAGAATCTGAACGCATTTAAATCCCACGCTGGCAGACCATGAGACAAACTGCCTCAGGTCGCCGAAGTCGCCGATACCCTGGCTGCCATCGCTTCTGAGCGAGAAAACGGGAATCACGACACCAGCCCCGCGCCAGGGGGTGCAGGCGATGCGCACGCCGCCGTCGTTAACAACCATTCTTCCCCCTTCCTTTAGAGGCGGCAAAACCCTGTTCTCTCCTGTTTCCCATACGTAGGGTTTCGACGAATCGTCGTTGACAAGCACATATTTATACTCCAGTCCGCGAATGGCGTCTTTCTCCTCCAGCATGGTGCAGAACTCATAAGGCCCAGTTTGAGTGAGACGCTTTGCACCGCCTTCCTGCCATTCTCCCAGCGTCTTGCTGCTGCCGACAATACCCCACCAGCAGCCTGTCGGTGGGGGTGTCGTGTGCAGGCAGAGCGTGTTTGCCCCATTAGAGGACCATTGTCGTTTGTTCCCCCCTCCAGCCTTGAACACACATTTTGAAAAAGCCGTGTGGAGAAACACATCGTTAATGTCGTTAGCGGCCCAATGATCGTGGGCGACGATGCGCTTCTCTCTGCCCGTCAGTAGTTTGAAAATCCCCTGCCTCATGGTGCGTACCGTTTTCATATCCTCTTGCCGTGCCACCATGTAGTGGTATTCCACCAAGGCAAACGGGGCGACCTCGATGCAGCACTCCCAAATCTGTCCGTCGCTGGTGTGCATAATCGTCTGTTGTAGGGTGCTCCCTGCAGTTTTGTGGCATAGGCAGAGAATCTCCCCCCACTGCGTGGCATATTCTATTTTGAATTCTATTTCTGTCATGTCTATTTGGAAGAAAGTGTCTTTTGTAGATGTGTGGTTTGTGATTTGAAGCCCGTTTCCACATGCCCGATGCAAGTCAGGGATGTGGAAGTGTCCCATCGGGATGGACTTGCGTGATAAAACGTTTTGTGGGGGATGTCCTCTTCATCCCCCACGCCAGTTTCCACGAGGGGCAACTGCTTCATTTTGCAAACTTACACAAAAAACTGATAATATCGTTGATGTTTATAATAAACATTTTAGGGGGAGGGGCTTGATGAGGGGCGATAATCTTAGAGCAACCACAAAGCAGAAAAAGCTGTGACGCGGCGCATCGCAGCTTTTCCCTTATATATTTGTTTAATCTTGTTGGAGCGCCCCCTCTTACCGGAAAACATTAATTTTCCTTGTAAGGCGATTTGTATGTTTCCAAGGCGTTTGCCATGTAACCAATTAATGGTCGTGTTGTTTATGCAGAGGGGATGGTCTGTTTCTCGTCTTTTTATCTTATTTCCCCTGCACCTTGTTTAGCTCCACTGCCATCGCAGCCTGCAATTCCTTTGCGGCGGCTCCGGCGGCAGCAGCGAAGTTTTCTGTGTGGTCTGCATAGATGATGCCGCGTGAGGAATTGACGAGCAGTTCGCACTCCTTCGTCATGCCGTATTTGCAAACATCTTGCAGCGAACCGCCTTGTGCGCCAACGCCCGGTACGAGGAGGAAGTGGTTGGGGACTATTTTACGTATGTCTGCAAAGCGTTCGCCTTGCGTTGCGCCAACCACATACATCATCTGCTCGTTGCTGCCCCATTCCTGCGATGTTTCCAACACTTTCTCAAACAGGCGCTTGCCGCCTTCTTCACGTAGCAACTGGAAATCGTGGGAACCGGCATTGCTTGTCAGGGCAAGTAGGATCACCCATTTTCCTGGGTATTTCAAGAAGGGGACAACGCTGTCGCTGCCCATGTATGGGGCCACCGTCAGCGCGTCGACGTCCATTTCTTCGAAGAAGCATCTGGCATACATGGCTGAGGTGTTTCCGATGTCGCCGCGCTTGGCGTCAGCGATGATGAATTGGTCGGGGTGGTTGGTTCTGATGTATTCGATTGTTTTTTCCAGAGCTTTCCATCCCATCATGCCGTAGCACTCGTAGAAGGCCAAGTTGGGTTTATAGGCAACGCAATGGGGCGCTGTTGCGTCAATGATTGCCTTGTTGAAGGCGAAGATGGGGTCGGGGTCGTTGAGGAGGTGGTTTGGGATTTTCTTCAAATCCGTGTCGAGTCCGACGCAGAGAAAGGATTTCTTTCTGAAGATGTTGTCTACAAGTTGTTTTCTATCCATTGTATGTTTGTTGTTTTTTATTGTTGGGGGATTATCTGTTTTTTTTTGCAGCAGAGCGAATGTGGGGCGTGCGCGTGTCAGTGGCGGCGTGAAAGCTGAGTGGATTTTCAGAAACTATCAGTTTGTCTGCCGTTTTCCAGCATACTCCGTCGTGGCAATCATTTCGGCTACGTTTGGAGGCAGCATGTGGTTGATGGGGCGCCCTGCTTTCAAGCGCTGCCTTATCTCGCTTGAACTGTAGGGCAGGAGAGGGGCGTTGAGCAGGCTGGTTTGCGGCGGCAGGAGATGGGGGTTGATGGGGAAGCCCTGGCGCGGATAGATGATGAGGGAGTGGTGTGTTAGGATTTCCTCGTGGTGTGCCCAACGGTCGAAGCAGGCCCAGTTGTCGGAACCGATGAGTATTGAGAACTGGACTTGGGGGTGGAGACGTGATAGTTCGCGCAGGGTTTTATAGGTGTAGGACGGTTTTTCCAAACGCGTCTCCAGATCGGAGACTTTTATTTTCTCCAGCCCTTCAACTGCTTTCTCACAGAGTTTCAGACGGAGGTCAACTGGCCATAGGTCGTTGGTTGACTTCAACGGATTGTGTGGCGATACCATCAGCCACACTTCATCGGCCATGTCTTCTTTGATGATTTGGCTGGCTAAGGCGATGTGTCCCTTATGGATGGGGCTGAAAGAGCCTCCGTAAATTGTTACGCGCATGTTTCTTCGTGAATGGGAGAGTGGGGGGATTATTCCGCGGCTGTTTCGAGATACTGCCTAATTGCGTTGGCTGCCTCTTCCTGGGCTTTCTGCAACACGTCGTTGACGATGCAGGCATCGAAGTTGGGGGCTTGCGAGAGTTCAAATTCTGCACGGTTGATGCGTTGCTGGATGACTTCCTGCGAGTCGGTGCCGCGATTTTCAAGCCGTTGGCGTAGGGCGTCAATTGAGGGTGGTTTTATGAAAAGGCTGAATGCGCGGCCACCATATATTCTTTTTATGTTTTGCGCGCCGACGACGTCAATGTCGCAGACCACATTATCGCCGTTTGCCAGCTGTTTGTCGACCTCAGTGCGGAGCGTTCCGTAATAGCGGTTTTCATAGACTTCCTCATATTCCAGAAAGTCGCCCTTTGAAATTCGTTGGCGGAAATCTTCTGGCGTGAGAAAAAAATAGTCAACACCATCTACTTCCTTCCCGCGTGGCGGGCGGCTCGTTGCGCTCACAGAAAAGTGCAGATTGAGCCCTAGCGTCATCAGATATGAAATGATGGTGCTTTTTCCTGTTCCGCTGGGTGCGGAAATGATGATTACGCGCCCGTCGGCTTTCTTTGCAACAGTGGTTTCTTCCATGATGTGTGTTGATTATAGGGCATTAAGAACCTGTTCTTTGATTTGTTCCAACTCGTCTTTCATTTTCACAACGATGTTCTGCATCTCTGCCTGATTGCTCTTCGAGCCCGTTGTGTTGATTTCCCTTCCCATTTCCTGGGCGATGAATCCTAATTTCTTGCCTTGTCCGTGGCTGGTTTCCATTGTTTCGCGGAAATATTTCAGATGGTTGGCAAGTCTTTGTTTTTCTTCGCTGATGTCGAGTTTTTCAATATAGTAAATGAGCTCTTGTTCCAGGCGGTTTTTGTCGTAGTCCACGCCTTTCAGTTCTTCCAGACGCTCTGTCAGGCGCTGGCGGATTTTTTCAACGCGCGATTTCTCAAACGGTTCGATTTCTCCGAGAAGACGCTCAATGTTGTCGATTTTCTCTGAAAATTTCTTTTGCAGGGCCAGTCCTTCTTGCGTGCGGAATTCAACGAGGTGGCCAACTGCTTCGGCGACAGCTTGGGACGCTGCGTTCCATTCTTCCTCTGTTAGGTCTTCAACGACATTGGGCTGCATGGTTTCTGGAAGTTTTATGAGTACTTCCCAAATGCCTTGTTCTGGAAAAGGAATGTTGTTGCTTTCAGAAATGGCGCGAATCTGGCTGGTGTAGTCTTTGACTGCTTCTTGGTTGATTGGAAGGAAGGAAGACGCCTGGTCTTTTTCAACCCAGAGATTGAAATCGATTTTTCCCCTTTCAAGTTGCGCGGCGATGAATTTTCTCACCTCCATTTCCTTCTCCCGATAAATGGGGGCGATGCGTGCTGAAAGGTCGAGGGTTTTTGAATTGAGGGATTTTATTTCTGCATGGATTTTCTTTCCGTTGAAATGGATTTCGGCTTTGCCATAGCCGGTCATTGATTGTATCATAAATAGGTATTCAAAAATTATTTTATATTATCAAAGCAGGGAAGGCGCACTTGACAGGGAGGCGCGGGGGCTTGCGGCGAGGCGGAGCGTCTCGGCTTTTTTGCTGAGGTCACTCAATCTTGCTGAGCTTTGCAAATTTAAGCAATAGTTTTTTTATTCCGACTCCTTTTTCAAAATCAATTTGCGCTTTTGCACCATTGCCGCTTCCTTCCACAGAGATGACCGTTCCCGTTCCGAAGCGTTCGTGGGCGACTTTGTCTCCCGCTTTCAACGTGGTGGAGCCGTATTCAACGGCAGATGAGAGCATTTCTGGCGGCGTAGCAGAATCGTTTGCCTTGGAGCTTGAGCCTATCTGTTGCAAGATTCTTCCGTTGCTGTAGATTCTTTTCTTGAACCGCTTGTCGTCGGCTGTTGCGCGCGATGACGCACGGGGCTTCGACTGATGCCGCTCTTCTTGGCAGGTGGTGCCCGACGGAGGATTGTCCCATAAAGGTGTACTCTTCGAGAATGCGTTTTTGTTGGGGATGCGGCCTGGCGTGGTGCTGACAGACGCGGCAAAGGGGCTTTTGTCTAAGTATTTCTGGTTTATCTCCCGCAGGAAGATGCTTGGCTCTCCAAATTCCATATTGCCGAATCTGAAGCGGCTTTTGGCGTATGTCAGATAGCAGCGGCTTTTGGCGCGTGTGATGGCAACGTAGAAGAGGCGTCTTTCTTCCTCCATTTCCTTAGGGTAGAAACGGGCGTTTGAATTGGGGAAGAGGTCGTTTTCAAGCCCAGTCACGAAGACGGCGTCAAATTCCAGTCCCTTGGCTGCATGCACCGTCATCAGGGTGATGCGGGGCGAGCCGTCGTCTTTCTGGTCGGCATCCGTCAGTAGGGACACTTTGGAGATATAGTCGGTCAGCGGCACGATTGCGGCGTTGCTGCCTCTCGCTTCATCTTCGTTGGCTTTGATGGCGCCGAGCAATTCCTCGATGTTCTCTTTTTTGCTGATGCCTTCAGCGCTGGTGTCGGCAAGCAAATCGGCGTTGATTCCTGCTGAATACAGAATGTCGGTTGCGAGGCTGGAGCCGTTTTTCCGGTGTAGGTCATTGCGAAATTTTTCGATGAGCGCCAAAAACGCCAAGAGCTTCCCTTGGGTGCTTTTGCTGAGAGACACTTGGAACTTTTGCGGGTTGGCTGCTACATTCCACAGGGTTTCCCCGTTTTCCACCGCTGCCATCTGTATCTTTGACATGGTTGTGGCCCCGATGCCCCTTGCGGGGTAGTTGACAATGCGCTTGAAGGCCTCTTCATCAGAAGGGTTGCATATCAATCTGAAGTAGGCCAGCAGGTCCTTCACCTCTTTCCTCTGATAGAACGACAGCCCCCCATAGATTCTGTATGGCATGCCAGCAGAGCGGAAGGTCTCTTCAAAAGAGCGGCTTTGGGCATTTGTACGGTAGAGAATCGCAATTTCATTGTAGGGAACGTCGTGCACGTTGTGCAGATTTCGTATGACTCCCGCCACCTTGATGCTTTCCTCTTTGTCGCTGTAGGCTTCTATGATTTTCAGAGGTTCTCCGACTTCCGCTTCGCTGTACACTTTTTTGGGAATTTGAACCGCATTGTGTTTGATCAGACTGTCGGCAGCATTGACGATGTTTTGTGTCGAACGGTAGTTGCGCTCCAGTTTAAACAATTTTGCTGTGGGGTATTGCTCCTGAAAGCCCAATATATTGTCGATGCGTGCGCCTCGGAAGGAATAGATGCTCTGTGCGTCGTCTCCGACAACGCAAATTTTCGAAGTGGGGGAGGTTAGTTGCGTGATGATGCGGTGTTGTGCAACATTCGTGTCCTGGTATTCGTCAACAAGGATATATGAGAAACGTTCGCTGTATTTACCTCTCACCTCTGGGTGTTCCTGGAAGAGGAGGAAGGTGTTGAGCAGAAGGTCGTCGAAATCCATAGCTCCTGCTGCGAAGCATCTCTGCATGTAAGTGCGGTAAATCTCCCCCGTTTTCCCGATGCCGTCTCTCTGGTCGCGCTCCCGCACATTTCTGTCATTCAGATATGCGCCTGGCAACACCAGGGCATTTTTAGCTTCTGAAATCCTGCCCGACACAATGTTTGGCTTGTATGTTTTGTCGTCAAGACCCATTTCCCTGACGATGTTCTTGATGAGCGAACGGGAATCAGTTTGGTCGTATATGGTGAAGTCGTGCGGATAGCCGATGACATCCGATTCCAGTCTTAGGATTCTGGCGAAGATGCTATGGAACGTCCCGCTCCATATATTTTGTGCAGATTCAAAACCGACGACATTGGCTATGCGGTCTCTCATCTCGCGTGCGGCCTTATTGGTGAAGGTGAGCGCCAGTATCCGCCAAGGCTCCATGCCTTGCTCGATGAGATATGCGATTTTATAGGTCAATACGCGGGTTTTTCCGGAACCGGCCCCTGCAATGATGAGCGATGGTCCCTCACAATAGGAAACAGCATCCCATTGCGCCGTGTTTAGTTCTTTTTTAATAGCCGACATGCGTAGATGGTAGAGTGTGGAGTTTTAGAAGTGCCGTTTATTTATTGATTTCTTGGTTTCCCGCTTCCTTGGATTTTTTGTCGTGTTCCAACTTTCTTTGGTAGAAGCAGATTTTCTGCTGCAGGTCTTCTATAGATTCCCTCGCAGATGCTGCCGTGGAATCCTCACACGCCGTTCGGAATTGCTCCTCTGCTTCAAAGAGATTGATGGAATCCATCAGCAGGATACCTTCTTCGCGGGCAGAGAGCGCCAATTCGCATTCCTTGCGCAGCAAATTGACTTTTTCTCGCGCTGTTGTAAAATTCTTTTCAGAGAGGGCTTGCCTGGAAAGCATCAGATATGCCTGCCCCTTTTGTTCCATTTTCGTCCGTGCCTCCGACCAGTCTTCGTGCTTGTTCTCCTTGCATGCGAAGCACATCGTCAGAACACACAAGAGGCCCAACGATAAGTTAAAGTATTTATGTTTTAATCTTGTCATATCTTGCTAATTATTATGTATTTAAGTGGGTGTCTGAATCCTATTTGTTTTCGTTTTTATCGTTGATTGCCAAATAGTCAGCAACAATGAAACTGCTGCCTCCAACGTAGACCAGATCTTCTGGTTTGGCGTTCTTCAAAGCAGCTTCAAGCGCATCTGATACGCAATTGAAAACCCCTCCCTTTAAGCCAAATTTTTCGGCTCTGTCACGTAGCGCTTCTGGCGGCAAGGCCCTTGCCACAGAAGCCCTTGTGAAGTAGTAGTGCAATTTTTGTGGCAAGAACGAGAGTACGCCGTCAATGTCCTTGTCTGCCATAATGCCGAAAATGACATGCACCTGAGGGTAGTTTCCGCTTTGAAGCGCCTTCCCGAGGTATGCCCATCCTCCCGTGTTGTGTCCCGTATCGAGCACAATGTCCGGACGATGACCAGCATATTGCCAGCGCCCCATCAGCCCTGTCAATGAACTCACCTCTGAAAAAGCCTCGCGAACCAACGCCGTGATTCGTTTTTTATCGTTGTACGACTGCGGCAGCAGTCCTTGTTTCAGCAAGAGCGGAACCACGTGCAGGATGGTGTTCGTGTTTTTGATTTGGCATTCTCCGGCCAGTTGCCCCTCAAATGTGCCGTAACCGACAGTCTCATAAAGGCGCGTATAATTCTCCGTCATCGTGCTGTTGACGACTTCTGGTTTGTCTTCAGCAAAAATAATCTGCGAATTGTTTTCTTTTGCTTTATCAAGAAAAACCTGCCGCGTCTCAGGCAAATCCTCTCCAACGACCACAGGCACCCCTGGCTTGATGATTCCTGCTTTTTCATAGGCGATTTCAGAGAGGGTAGAGCCAAGGAATTGCGTGTGGTCTAAACTGATGTTTGTTATGACAGACAATTTCGGCGTGACGATATTCGTGCAATCCAATCGTCCTCCAAGTCCCACTTCAACAACTGCCACATCCACGTGCTCATCTTCGAAATATTTGAAGGCCAATGCCGTTGTCAATTCGAAGAACGACGGATGCAGCGGTTCGAAAAAGCCTTTCTCGCTTTCAACGAATTGAACAACCGTATCCTCTGGAATCATTTTTCCGTTAATCCGTATGCGCTCTCTGAAATCCAGCAGATGTGGCGAGGTGAACAATCCAACGCGCAGACCTGCCAGTTGCAAAATCGCCGCAATAGTGTGCGAGCAAGATCCTTTTCCATTCGTTCCCGCCACGTGAACAATCGGGTAACTCTTGTGAGGATGGCCGAAATGCTCATCAAGGCAAAGCGATGTCTGCAAGCCTGGTTTATACGCTTTGCCACCGATATGTTGAAAAAGCGGTGTGGCTTCAAAGAGATATTGAACAGTTTCTTGATATGTCATTCTTGTATGGAATTTTTTATTGACCGCAAAATCATGCCGCCTGTCATCAGGCATGTATTGTCGACTGGGCGCATTTGATGCAAAATTAATCAAAAATAATGGGTTACAAACGCTGGGCGCTCAAAGAAATACATCTTCGCCAGTATGTCTGCCGATTCGAAGAGACTTTAGCAAGAATTATTAAAATGCGCATGTATCACTATTATGTTTAAAAGGTGGTAAGAAAAACCAAACCGAGCATTTAATATTCGGTAAAAGAAACAAAGTAACTAAATTTGCATATGCATAGTCATCTCTTATAGGTATATGGTGTTAATGATTATTTCGCACAAAGGAAAGTTGCAAAATCATTACTCATTTTTTAATGTTGACTAATACTTTAAAATACAAGGAAACACAAGGACTTGTGTTGATCATCCATCAAAGATTTTTTACGAATTGAAAATCCATTTAGGCCCCTCTGGGTTTAAATGAGATATACACAAAATAAATGTTATACAATGCCACTTTTCACCAAGGAACAATTACTAAATAAGGATATTGAGGAGTTGCGTTCTGTTGCTACGGCATTAGGCACGAAACATAAAGACAGCAATGACAAGGAGGATCTCGTTTACGACATCTTAGACGTTCAGGCTGAAATCAAAAGTGCTGAAATGAACAGAATGGAATCGACGGGCAGAAAGCCGCGCGTTGCCACCAGCAGGAGCAAAACGAGCGCCAGCAAAACTGCCAAGCCGACCTCTGACGCGTCCCCTTCGGACGCAAAGCCGGGCAGAAAAAGGATCGGCACCTCGCGCGTGTCGAAGGAAGAAAATGCAGAGGCGGAAAACGCCCTCATAACTTCTGCTCCTGTTGGGAGCATTCCTGCCTCTGATGTGACAGATCAGCTTGCGCAAACAAAGTCCGCTCAAGATGGAGTGCTGCCAGATGAAAACCATCTTCATGAGCCAGCCTTCTTCGCTGCTGTGTCTGGCAGCGTGTCGGCGGAAAATACGAATGAAGAACGTTTGGCCAGCGACGCCGCTGAAGTCGTGAAAACGGGAAACAGCGTAGAGCCGTCTTCACAAGAGCAAGCGGATGGCGGCACCCGAAAGGACGAGCAGCCCGAATATCTCCAGTCAGATTCCGATGTCCCCGATTTCATCACGGAGCAAATCCAGCAGCAAAACCGTCAGAGCGAAGACTCACATACTGACGTCTCTGCGAACAATGCCGATTTGGAGGCACTGAGAAAAAAATCTGCTGCCGATGATGCAGAATCAGACATCTGGAGAAAGGAAATCTCTTTGGAAGAGCAAAGGTCGGCACAGGTCGTTGCAAACGATTTTATCATATTGCAGGACATTCCGCCCGTTTTCGAAGGCATCAAACCCCACGACAGAGGTTTTGCTGAAGCAAGGGAAAATGCCAGAAATATGGGGTTCCGGAATATTCCGGATTACCGTGGAAACCACGATTTTCATAACGAACAAGAGCCGCGCGGCGTTCAGGGTCTTCTGTCACAGGAACGACAGGATTACGGGGAAAACGACCAATTCGCCCAAGACAACGACGAAGAACTGGCAATCCCGCAAACCCTTGATTCTCGCGGTGTGCTTGAAATCTTGAATGAAGGCTATGGTTTTCTGCGTTCGTCAGACTATAACTATCTGACCTCCCCCGACGACATTTATGTCGCCCCCAATCTGATTTACCAATACGGATTGAAAACAGGAGATGTCATTGAAGGTCTGGTGAAGATTCCGCGTGAAGGAGAGAAATTCTTCACCCTTTTGGAAATTGCACACATCAACGGATTGGCCCCGAAGGACATCCGCGACCGCGTGTCTTTCGAGCACCTCACTCCCCTATTTCCCGATAAAAAATTCAACCTGTGTAGCGGGAAAAACGACAGCCTCTCGCGCAGAGTCATCGACCTGTTTACGCCTATCGGAAAGGGGCAACGTGCGCTAATCGTTGCGCAGCCCAAGACAGGTAAGACCATGCTTATGAAGGACATCGCCAACGCCATCGCCGAAAACCATCCTGAGACCTATCTTATGATGCTGCTGATTGACGAACGTCCGGAAGAAGTCACAGATATGGCCCGAACAGTCAAGGCAGAGGTCATTGCGTCAACGTTCGATGAGCCCGCTTCAAGACATGTGAAAATCGCCAACATCGTCTTGGAGAAAGCAAAGCGAATGGTTGAGTGTGGCCACGACGTGGTCATTTTCCTCGATTCCATCACCCGTCTTGCGCGTGCCTACAACACGGTTGCCCCAGCCTCGGGAAAAGTGCTGACTGGTGGTGTCGATGCAAATGCGTTGCAAAAGCCCAAGCGCTTCTTTGGTGCGGCTCGCAACATAGAAGGTGGCGGTTCGCTGACCATCATCGCGACAGCGTTGATCGACACCGGCTCGAAGATGGACGAAGTCATCTTCGAGGAATTCAAGGGAACAGGCAATATGGAATTGCAGCTCGACCGCTCATTGTCAAACAAGCGAATCTTCCCCGCCGTCAATCTGGTCGTTTCAAGCACGCGTCGTGACGATCTGCTCCAAGACCAGCAGACGCTCAATCGCATGTGGATTCTGCGCAAATACATCGCAGACATGAACGCCATTGAAGCCATGAGCGAGGTGAAGAAGAGAATGGAGACAACGAGAAACAATGAAGAATTTCTCCTGTCGATGAATTCGTGACCTCCCGTCATTTCCCTTATACATATAATAGCAGAAATAAAAGATATAACATACTCTCTATCAACATGGAATTAGCAAGTAAATACAGTTCTGAAAATGTCGAAAGCAAATGGTATAGATATTGGATGGAACACAAGCTGTTCAATTCTAAGCCCGACGGACGAAAACCATATACGGTTGTAATACCTCCTCCCAATGTGACCGGCGTGTTGCACATGGGACATATGCTCAACGAGACAATCCAGGACATCCTCGTCAGACGTGCCCGTATGGAAGGCAAAAACGCCTGCTGGGTGCCTGGCACCGACCATGCCTCAATCGCCACAGAAGCAAAAGTCGTGGCACGCCTGGCGGAGCGCGGCATTAAGAAATCAGACCTCAGCCGTGAAGACTTCCTGAAGCATGCCTGGGATTGGACCGACGAGCACGGCGGCATCATTCTCAAGCAGTTGCGCCGTCTGGGAGCTTCGTGCGACTGGGACCGCACGTCGTTTACCATGGACGAAACCCGCTCAAAAAGCGTCATCAAGGTCTTTGTTGACCTATACCGCAAAGGACTCATCTACCGTGGCGTCCGCATGGTCAACTGGGACCCCAAGGCCAAGACGGCTCTCTCCGACGAAGAAGTGGTTTACAAAGAAGAGCACACGAAGCTCTATTATATGAAATATCGCGTCGCATCCGACGACGGCCTCGGAGCAACAGGCGAAGAAGGCGAAATCATTCATGAAGACGCAGAAGGGCGCTATGCCGTCGTGGCAACGACACGCCCCGAGACCATTATGGGCGACGTCGCGATGTGCATCAATCCCAACGACCCCAAAAACCATTGGCTCAAGGGAAAGAAAGTGATAGTCCCTCTTGTCGGACGCGTCATTCCCGTCATCGAAGACGAATATGTTGACATTGAATTTGGAACAGGATGCCTGAAAGTCACCCCCGCCCATGATGTCAACGACCACATGCTTGGAGAAAAATACAATCTCGAAACCATCGACATCTTCAACGACGACGCAACCATCTCCGAGGCTGCCGGCATGTACGTTGGCCAAGACCGCTTCGATGTCCGCCGCCAGATTGCCAAAGATTTGGAAGCGGCTGGCCTGATGGAGCGCATTGAAGATTACGACAACAAGATCGGCTGCTCGGAGCGCACCGGTGTCCCCATTGAGCCAAAGCTCTCCACGCAGTGGTTCCTGAAGATGCAGCATTTTGCCGACTTGGCGTTGCCGCCGGTTATGAACGACGAAATCAGGTTTTATCCTGTCAAGTATAAAAACACCTACCGCCATTGGCTCGAAAACATCAAAGACTGGTGTATCTCACGTCAGCTCTGGTGGGGCCACCGCATCCCCGCCTACTATCTCCCCTCGGGCGGTTACGTCGTGGCAGAGACAGAACAAGAGGCCTTGGCCCTGGCACGCGAGAAATCAGGCAACCCCGCTCTCCAGCTCTCCGATCTGAAGCAAGATGAAGATGCCCTCGACACGTGGTTCTCATCATGGTTGTGGCCCATCTCTCTCTTCAATGGCATCCTCGATCCCGACAACGAAGAATTCAAATACTATTACCCAACCAGCGTCCTCGTGACCGGCCCCGACATCATCTTCTTCTGGGTGGCACGCATGATCATGGCTGGATATGAATACACGGGCAAATTCCCCTTCAAAGACGTTTACTTCACAGGCATTGTGCGCGACAAACTCGGCCGTAAAATGTCGAAGTCGCTCGGCAACTCCCCCGACCCCCTCGACCTCATCGACAAATATGGTGCCGATGGTGTGAGAATGGGAATGATGCTCTCAGCGCCTGCCGGCAACGACATTCTCTTCGACGAATCCCTCTGCGAACAGGGAAGAAATTTCTGCAACAAAATCTGGAACGCCTTCCGCCTCGTACAGGGATGGACTGTCAGCGAGACACTCCCCCAAAACGATGTCGCCGCCCTCGCCATCAACTGGTTTGGGGCACAGATGCGCAGCAGCGCCGCAGTCATCGCCGACCATTTCTCAAAATATCGCTTGAGCGATGCCCTGATGGAAGTCTACCACCTCTTCTGGGATGAATTTTCGGCATGGTTCCTCGAACTCGTCAAGCCCGCCTACGGCCAGGCCATTGATGCCGCCACCTACCAGGCAACGCTTTCCTTCTTCAACGACCTCCTCCATCTCCTCCACCCCTTCATGCCCTTCATCACGGAAGAACTCTGGCAGAACATCTCGGAGCGTCGCGATGGCGAAAGCATCATGACAAGTCCTCAGACCATCCAGGCGCCCCTCGATGCAGACAAACGGCAAATCGATAATTTCGCCGCCGTCAAGCAAGTCATCACCAACATCCGTGGAATCCGTTCCTCCAAAAACATCTCCCCGAAGGAGCCCCTGGTCTTGCAGGTGATCGGAGAAAACCCCGTTGAAGCCTACAACTGCATCATCTCTAAGCTCGCCAACATCTCCGAAATCGCCGCCGTCACCGTCAAGGGCGAAGGCGCCTCCACCTTCATGGTCGGCACCTCCGAATACGCCCTGCTTCTCGGCAACCTCATCGACGCTGAAGCCGAAATCACCAAGGCGCAGGCCGAACTCAAGCATCTCGAGGGATTCCTCGCTGGCGTCGAGAAGAAACTCGGCAACAAACGTTTCGTTGAAGGCGCCCCCGCAGCCGTCGTGGAGCTTGAGAGAAAGAAAAAGGCAGATGCCGAAACAAAGATTGCCGTTTTGAAAGAAACACTCAAAAGTTTGGGAGCATAATGGCAGACCATCCTAAAATAGAAATCATCTGAATCCATGTCCTTTGGCGAAGGGAAACAATTTCTTTTGCCAAGGGACATCATTGTTTAACATCCAAAGCCCGCGCCTCGCATCGTCTTTGGAAAAACAGCCATAAAAAAACATGAAGAAAACAATTCTACGATTGGCCCTTTGTTGTCTTGGAACGTGCAGTAGCCTTTCCGTCCTTGCCGACAGCGTCTATCAGATCCACCCCATCCCCCATCAGCAGCAAGCGGTGGGCGGCACAACCAAAATCCCCGCAGGAAAAGTTCAAGTCATCTGTGGAGACCACATCGACAGCTACACCAAAGCCCGTCTGAAAAACATCCTCTCCGAGCACAACCTCATTAGCGACAGCGATGAAATCTTCGCCACATCCCCCTCAGAGGGCTTCGTCCACATCTTCGTAGGTGTCAACAATTCGGGTGACAAGGCCGACGCAAAAGCCACCGCCTTGAAACTCAGTCGCGATGTCTTTACGTTGCAAAACAAATACGACAAGCACCTCCTCAGCCTGCAAGACGCTGGCGGCCTTGCCGAAATCGTCATCCTGGGCGAAAACACCGATGCCGCCTTCATCGGCATGGCCTCTCTGGAGCAAATTCTCGACTACAACGCCCCAGAAAGCATTCCCTGCGGCATCATCTACGACTATGCCGACCAGAAAAACCGTGGCCTCGTCGAAGGCTACTATGGCGTACCCTATTCCATTGACGTAAAGAAAGACGTCATGAGATTCATGATGCGCCACAAGATGAACTCATATATGTATGGCGCGAAGAGCGACTACTACCACTCCGCCTATTGGAAACAGCCCTATCCCGCCACCATCACCGAGCAGCAAAAAAACCTCGGCTATCTCTCGCAGGACATGGTCAGAGACCTCACGCAGGTGTCACACGAAACCAAGGTCAACTTCATTTGGGCCATCCATCCGGGCAACGACTTCCTCAACAGTTCCACCGTCATCACCGACATCATGAACAAATACAAGCGCATGTACGCCCTCGGCGTGCGCCAGTTTGCCGTGTTCGTTGACGACGTCGCCATCCCCTCCACCCAGGCGCAGTACGACCTCAACGCCGCCCGCGTCACCAGCCTCCAGCAGGCCATTGAAAAAGAGTGGAACAAAAGCGACGCCGCCCCCGCCGACACCGTCAAGCCCCTCCAGTTCGTTCCCCAGATCTATTGCGGCAGCTTCGCGGGTGGTGGCGAAGAACAGCGTAAAGCCTTCTTCACCGCCCTCAGCAAAACGCCCTCCAACGTCGTCATCTATACCACCGGCTGGGGCGTATGGAGCGTGCCCAATTCCTCCGACGTGCAGAGCGTGCGCCAATACCTGGGCCGCGACGTCGCATGGTGGTGGAACTATCCCTGCAACGACAACGATGCCGACAAGCTCTTCACGATGGACATGTACGCCAACTTCCACGACGAAAGCAGAATCTCCAACACCGCAACGGTCGACAAAAGCTTGAAAAACTGTCTCGCCGTCCTCAGCAACCCCATGCAGCAGGGAGAAGTGTCGAAAATCGCCCTCTTCGGCGTCGCCGACTATGCTTGGAACAACGCCGCTTTCAACAACAAGACCAACTGGAACGCCGCCTTCCCCGCCATCATCCGCGACAAAGAGACAGCCGAGGCCTATCAGCTCCTCGCCGCCCATCTGCGCTACTATGACTCAGGCGCCCTCTCCTCCCTCGTCAACGCCTACAAAACCGCCTTCAACAAGCAAGGACAGGCCGACGGTAGCGCCTTGAAAACCACCATGCAAAACATCATCAAGGCCGCAGAGAAAATCGAAGCCCTCGCAAACAGCCAAAACGAAAGCGACCGCCTGCTCCTCGCCGACCTCTCCCCCTGGCTCACAAAGCTCCACAGCATGGCTCGCCAGACACTGACGCTCATCGAAGCCGCAGAAAACGCGGAAGAGTCCGACAAATGGAACGCCTACGCGCAGACCATCAGTCCCCTCTCCCGCATTGACACAGATGCCGCCCACCAGGCACCCCAGCTTGCTGGATCCGTCGGTGCGCAGCTCTCGCTCTCCTCGCGGCAAACCAATCCCTCGCAGGAAACGCTCCGGCCCTTCCTCAGCTATCTCCAGGAGAAATCTCTCGGCAACCTCCTCGGTGTCCCCGTTTCCGCCGTCCCCGTCCTCTTCTCCAACCTTGAGAAAGCCAAAGGCGCCGTGTCGAAAAGCAAAAATAGCGTCACCTTCGTCAACAACTGCGTCAACACCCTCCAGCAAGGCCAATACATCGGGCTCCAGCTCCCCCAGCCCATCAAACTCGAAAGCATAACTGCCGCCGACAGCCTCTTCTCCGCCTTCACCCTCCTCACCTCTGAAAACGGCAGAGACTGGAGCGTCCTCGAAAAAGGTAGCCAGCCCGCCGCCCACGTCAGATACCTCGTCGTTGAAAACGAAAACCCAGAGCCCCGCTCCCTCAAGCTCGCCCGCGCCGTCCTCAAACTGACGCTCCCCGCTCCCACCGCCATCGCCAGCGCAACCATCCCCTCTGGCGACATCTATAGCGGCCACAACGCCACCTTCATGACCGACGGCGACTACACCACCTACACCTGTCTCAACCGCAACCAGAAAACCAACGATGCCTACGTTGTCAAGCTCTCAGCTCCCGTCCCCGTTGGCGACGTCAGAATCTGCATGGGAACAGTGAACGGCGACTACATGACCGTTGGCCGCGTACAGACCTCTCTCGATGGCAAAACCTGGAAAACGCTCCGCGTGAAAGGCACCGCGCAGACCGACTTCCGCATGACGCTCCCTCAGGTCGTCAAATATTCCAGCGAAATGTCCTATTGCGACTTCAGCGGCACGAACGACACCGCGCAATACGTACGCCTCCTTGTCTCCACGGCCAACACCTCCAAGTGGTTGCGCCTCTACGACATTGAAGTCAACAAGGCCACCCACGCTGCCAAGTTCAAGCACCCCGCTGCCGATGCCTCTGGCAACGCCCTCCTCAGCCTGACCGACAAGGCTGGCAACACGGGCATCCCCGCCACCGACACGCCCTCTGGCAACAGCCTCACCTACCATTTCTACGATGCCAGCCCAGCCTCCAGCATCGTCCTCTTCCAGGCTCCCGGCGCCCCCGCGCAAAATGCCGTCGTCAGCGCCCTGACAACGAATGGCGAATGGGTCAGCCTCGGCACACTGACGGGTGGCTACCAGAAAATACCCCTCGCCGCCGCAGGCACCCCCTCTTGCATCCGCATCAGCTGGGAGGGCAACGCCGCCCCCGTTATCTACGAAATCCGTGAAGACCTCACGCAGGGCGACGCCCCCATCGTTTCTGAAATCGGCAGCATCGCCGCCCCCGACGCCCCTCTCACCGTTCACACCACTGAAGCAGGCTTCGTCAGCGTCAGAAGCGCAGAAGGCATCACGTCTTGCCGCGTCTTTACGCCCCTTGGCAAATGTCTCCTCACGCTCCGCGCCAGCGGTGCACAGCAAGTGCAGCTCCCCGCCCTCTCCGCTGGCAATCACAAAGTTCTCATCCTCAACATCGAGACGGCGAAGGGCAACACGGCCAGTTGCAAACTGATGCTCAAATAAGAAAAAACTTCCCCTCCTGTTCCCCTAAAAAGGGAACGGAAGGGGGAGGAAAACAACCCGCAGGGGAAACACCCGTACGGGGCGAAGCCGCACGGGGCACGGGGACATACCGAGCTCGGAAATGCCCCTATAACCCCACCCCAATAATTGAATGAAAAAGGGGTGTTCTGAATGAAGTCCACCGAAACCGCACACGGGGTCGTAAGACGTATTCAGGACACCCCTTGATTAATTCTTTTCACAATGGGGAGGGATGAGCGAGACTCATATCGCGTCAGATTCTTCAAAACAACTTCAAATCTTATGGGGAATGCTAATCCAGCAAACACAACCTTTCTGAGGTGGCTCAGCCTGCTCATCATAAGTTTGCTGTCGCTGCCTGCCGATGCGCAAAGCGGCAACGGGGATTATGATACATACACAACGTGGAGCGAATTTGTCACCGAATACCTTGAACAGAATATCGATGAAGACGCTCTCGAAGTAGAGTACGACCTTCGTCAAGACCTGCAATTCATGGAAGACCTTCATCTCCGTCCTCAAAACATCAACACAGCCGCAAAAGAAGATATTCTCCGTCTTGCGTTCATGACAGAGGCGCAGGCCGACTCCATTTTGTCCTATAGATGTCGGAAACGGGAATTTTTCTCATTGGGAGAATTGCAATTCGTCAGTGGTCTGACGCCAGTACAACGGAAATGGCTGTCGCTTTTTTTCTACGCAGAAAGAATCGACAGCAGACGCACCTACGCTCAGAAAGGGAAAAACAGACACTTATTCATTACCAATCTTGACGTTCCCTTTTACAAGCGAGCTGGAAATAGACAACACACAGAAGAAGAGTATAAGAAAAATCCGAACTGCATGTATTGGGGAAACGCACTTGCCAATACCGTTCGCTATCGTTTCTCCCACGGAAAGCAGTTCAGCGCCGGTACCACGTTGCAGAAGGACGCCGGAGAGCCCTTCGCGGGCTGCGGCAATTATCCCTACGACTACGTTTCTGCCTATGCACACCTCATCTCCACAAACGGCAAATGGCAGGCATGGCTGGGCGATTTCAACGTTCGATCAAATCATGGTCTGATCTTTTCAAGTGGCCTTTTTAAAAATACGGCACAAATCAATGGCCCATTTCCGTCAAAAACTCTGCAGATCAAACCGCACTCCTCGTGTGACGAAACTAACTTTTTCCGCGGATTGGCCTTAGCTCGGCAAGGCCGTGTCTGGAATGCCGCCGCTTTCTTCTCTCTTAGAAAGCTCGATGCACGGCTTGAAAACGACACGATCACCTCCTTCAGCAAAACGGGGTTCCACCGCACCCAAACGGAACTCGAACGGAAAAACAACGTGAGAAATCTGACGGCTGCCATGCAACTTGGCTACAATAAAAACCGCTTGAAATTGGCCTTCACATTTGCTTTTGACAACTATGACCATGTTGTTTGGCCAAAGGAACAACCCTATAACCTTTATTTCATGCGTGGCAAATCAGCCTGTGCTTTCAGTTGCGATTACCATATTCGGTCTGCCGACAGGAAATGGACACATTCTGGAGAAACGGCCATCGACCGCAGATTACACGCTGCCATGACCCACACCGTGCGTTACAGTCCTTCCTCCCGCCTTCTCCTGACGGGACAAATCCGCCATTTCAGTCCTCGTTTCATTTCCATACACGGAAACGCCATGCAGGAGGGCAGTCGCATACAAAACGAAACTGGTATAACGCTGGGCATGAACGCGCAACTGCCTTCTTCTTGGGAATTTACTTCCTATGCCGAATATTTCAGATTCCCTCGTGAAACGTTTAGTGCCACAGCAAAAAAATCGCAAGGTTTTGCATTTAGCACGTTGGCGACCTATAGCCCCAGTCCTCGGCTGACCTATAAAATACGCTATCGTTACAAAACCAAGCAACGAGACATTCCTCGTCACAAGGGAACGCTCCAATATGCAGAGTTACACAAGCTGACCCTGACAACCATATCCCCTTTTCTCAGCGGAATGACGCTTTTGGTTTCTGGTGATGCTTTGCTTTCTGTTTCGCAAACATCGAAAATGCAATCAGGTTATATGCTGTCGTCCCGTTTTTCATGGGAAAAATTAAAACAGCTTTCGCTCGACGCTTTTGCAGCTGTCTTTTCCACGAAAGCCGACAACCGTTTCTATGCCTACGAACCGCAATTAAGCTATGCTGGTGCATTCCCGTCTTTTTTTCATCGCGGTCTTCGTCTTGTTGGTCAATGCCGTTGGAAACCATTTGATTTCATGCAAGTCTCTGCACGTTTCGGCCTCTTGCATTATTTCAATAAAGACAGTATGGCCTCTGGCACCCAACTCATCAACAGTTCAACCAAAAGCGATTTAAACTTGCAGTTGATAATGAGGTTTTGAAGTTTCAACTTGGTTAGATTGAAGGCTACTGACAGGACGAGAACCACCAATGAATCCATTCTCTTTGAAATTATAAAAATATATAGGTGTCTGCAGATTTTTGTAATCTTACACAGACACCTATATTATAAGTGAGCATCTCAAGCCTCCTCATTAGGTAGAGATGAATTTATGTCAGGGCGTTGGCCTTGGCATAAAACCAAAGAAATCACTTTCGCCACCAAGCGAGATGTTTACCACGTGCTCCGTTGGAAGACGTGTCTAATCCAAACGGTTTCATGTTGCAGTAACGTTCATACCATTGTTTTTTTGCGGGAGAGTCAATGGCATCATACTCACTAATTGTGCAGCTTGTGTAGAGATCGTCAGCAAGGCTTAGAATGATGTTGGAGAGTTCGAGGGTCTGCTCCAACTCGTGCCCTTGCGGACAAAATAATTTCATGCGCTTAATGGCTTCGTAGCCATATACGGCTCCCATAATATTGCCGCATACTGCGCCAGTTGAATCGCTGTCGCCGTCATGATTAACTGCGCTGATGATTGCATCCTCTATGCTGTCGATATGCCGAACGGCGCAATAGAGCGCAATGGCCCAAGCCTCTTCGCCTGTCCATCCTTCGCCAAGTGTTCGGATGTTCTCTGCATCACTCTTGTCGTTGGCGGCAAGTATAACAGACGTACGGGTGAGATTGGCAAGGAAACGCTTCTCTTTCTCATATTTCCCTTTATAAAGTCTGTCGAGAGTTTGGAGGGTGCTAAGAGCGATGGCTGCAAAGTTTGTTTTTATCTCATTCTCATCCAGCCTTATCAAATCGTAGATGAGGTGCGTTAGCATGGCGGAAGGCAGAAAAGCCAACGGATGCTTGTGCGTTGCAGCAGCCATCTTGGCGCCAGCTTCGTCCATTTGAGTTATGTTGTAGAACGAAATGCCACGACTCCAATAACCGGCCATGAGCAGAGCCATGGGAGCGACGCGCATGATACCGCCACATCCCTTGCTGTTGTTTTGTACCTTTTCGCCTTGATACAGACTTTCGCAAGCCGACAGGCAAGTGGTGCCTGGGGCACGACGATGAGCCAATTCGGGCAGATTGCGAAGCCATGTATAGTGGAAATCCTTGTCAGGAGATTCTTTTTTCTTGCCAGTCTGCGTATAATACCAGTCAAGATAAGCTCCCTCCACATAATCTTCAGGATTCCCGCCAATGCCACGCATACAACCACGCGTAACGCCCATCAGCATCCCGTTGGCCGTGAAGAGTGTCATCTGGGTGTCGTCGCTAATCAAAGCCTTTCCCTCGTTGTCAAGGTCGAACTCTGTGATTCCTCTGTTGCCATATTGTGCAAGAATGCTGTTGCGGCTCATAAACTCCACCGTATAGCCTAACGCATCGCCAGCCGCGCCTGCCATCAGCGACCCGCGGATGCGGTCGCGCGTTCTCTGTTTCAAAGAATCTTTTTTTTCATTGCAACTGTTTGCAAACCGACTTACAAAATCCACTTGTCCTTGTGTTTCTGGCGACTTGCGATGTGCCGCTTTCGGCATATTGCAAAAATGACGGCGCATGGCGTCGAGCGCACCCGTCAAGGTCGGTTTCTCCATTTGTCGGGCTTCATAACATGCCATGATCGTTCCTGTGCGTCCAACACCGCCCCAACAATGCACATAGGTGTATCCATCTTGCTGCATTAAATATTCAATCTTATCAATGAGTTGGTGCACTGCCTCTACCGACTCCGGAGCATTCACATCCCTGATTGGAAATCGCAGATAACTGGTGTCCTTCGGCAGTATATGCTGATAAGGAGACAGTTCTCCCTCTTCTGTCAAATCGATGAAATGCCGCACGCCAAAATGATGCATTCTTTTCAATTTGATTTCCGCCAATTCTCTGCATTTGTCGCCAGGGTATTCGCCTGCGAAGAGTTTGCTTCCCAAATAATAAGACTGATGCAGTGGACGGCTGATAAATGCCTCAAAGCGGTCGTTGATGTCAAGCAAATCTGCAGGAAGCAGGTCACGACAGAGACTGACGACTTCACGATCGAAATCGCTGCCAACGATATAGAAATCTTCAGCGCTGGCAATGGAAGCCGTCATTGCACCAATGGTGTCAGAATCTCCACCCATAGATATGGCAAGTTGCAATGCTTTCTGAGCGGAGTAACCGCTACGTTCAATATATGCCTTGATGGCAATAGGCACACTTCCCTGGCAGGTTACGTCAAACGTATATTTGTCTCGGATGTCGTTTAAATTAAAGTTGAGATTATATCCAATTTTCTTTATGACAAAATTTCTGATGGCATCTTCCGCTCCCGTTCTGTTGTTTTTCTTTAGGAACACGCAGCCAGCAATGGCCTGTGCTCCTCTGATGCCTTCGGGATGGTTGTGAGAGACGGAAGCCGTGATGCGTGCCAATTCCATCGCTTCTTCAAGCGTGTTGGCATACAGTCCAACGGGACTTACTCTCATGGCTGAACCATTGCCAAAACTGTTGTATGGCTGCGGATTATCAGTTGTCAGCCATCTTGCAAACATTTTCCCATAACCAGCATTGGGATATTTGCGTCCCAACTGTTGCATACAAGCAACTAATGTTTCAGGACGATGTTCTGTATCTGTCATCAGCCATTCGGCCACAGCAAGTGTCATCACCGTATCGTCTGTGAATCGGCTTCCTCTCGGAACCATCTCAAATTCTTCTGTCTTAATGTTGTGCCACTCGCGGGTACTGCCAACGATGTCGCCAATTATAGCTCCTAACATACTCATACATTGTTTTAATATTTATACTATTCTCCTCGTGGTCAACTTATTCTTTCACCATCACTAACAACACTTCCTTGCCTGCTTCGTTTGTCCTTGGCAAACGACATCGGTATTTACACTTGAATCTGTAGCGGACTTTATGTTCTCATGTCTTATTCATCTCGCTAAAAAAGGTATTGTGTTGAAATTACACTGCAAATATAGTTTGATTTTTTATTATAGCCAAATGTTCTGTGTAAAATCTACACAATAGCTTGAGACATGTGGAATGAACTTTGAATCCATACAGTTTGTATAGTTTCGTTCCCCCATACTGCTACCGTCCTGTTGCTTACGACTTGTTGGCGAACGTGGGAGCAGGCACAAGTGTGCCTCGTACCAGATGCGTTCGTGCCTCGTCCCAGGTGCGTTCGTGTCTCGACCCAGATGCGTTTGTGTCTCGACCCGCGTTCGCTGAGAGTCATTATTTATTTCTACTGAACAACATTTACTTGTGCAATAAGAACGAGCTTCGGATGCAGCGAGGCATTCGCTTTGAGTTTTAGCGGACAATAAAAAATCCGTTCAATCCGTAGTCGTTTTGTCTCCGACAATGGATTAAACGGATTTCTTCTCCTTTATATTCCTGCATAGGGAGAGGAATGTGGAAGTTTTTTGGTGTGTCTCCCGCCTACCCTCTCTCTCCTCCTTTATTCTCCTCCATTGCCTCCATCGCCTCCATCGCACATCGTTTGATTTCCGCGCGTGCGGGTTTGCCAGTCTCCGTCATGGGTAGGCAGGGTAGGAAAACGATGTGTTTTGGCATTTCGTGGCGCGTGAGTTTCGCACGGCAGCGTTCGCGCAGGAGGGCTTCTTGCGTAGGCGGCGCCTGGCACACGAGGGTCAGGGCCTCGCCGAGCACGGCATCGGGTACGCCCGTGAGGAAGAAGGGACAGGGCAGAGAGCTTTGCAGGCGGGCTTCAAGCTCTTCCACTTGATGCTTGAGGCCGCCGGAGCAGACGACGTTGTCGCAGCGCCCGAGGATGAGGAAACTGGAGGCGTCGGGGCTGAGTTGCGCGATGTCGTTGGTGACGAGGCGGTGGGCGCCGATGTCGGGAGAGGTGATGACGAGGCAGTGGCGTTGGTCGGTCTGGAGGGTGACACCAGGGAGGGCGGTGTAGCGTTGGCTGCGGTGGGGACCGCTGACGCGGCGCAGGGCGATGTGGGAGAGGGTTTCGGTCATGCCGTAGGTGCTCCACACGTTGTTTGGGAAATCGGCCAACGCGCTCTCGAGCTGGGGACTGATGGGGCCGCCGCCGATGATGAGGTGGCGAACACCGCGCAGGAGGGCGGTTTCGCGCGGGCTCTTGAGCGTTTGACTGACTTGGAAGGGGGTGAGCGCGGCGAAGACGGGGGAGGCGTGGAGCTGGGCAAAGGGGCGCCCCGTTGGACACACGGCGAGGAGGCGCAGATGGCTGACGAGGCTGCGCACGACCATCATTTTCCCTGCGATGTATTGCAGGGGGAGGCAGAGAAGGGCGGTGTCGCCGGGTTGCAGGCCGAGGAAGCGGCACGTTTTTTGCGCACTGGCGCTCATGTGGGCTTTCAGGACGCGGAGGGGGCGCGGGGTGCCTGTGGAGCCGGAGGTGTGGACGGTCAGGAAGGGCGCGGGGCTGTGCCATTCGCGCTTGAACTCCTCTACCTCGCGGGCAAAGGCGCTCTGCGGAAGGGTGAGGTCGTGGAGTACGCCCGACTTGATGACGAGGCGGGTGGCGGTGTAGTTCTTGAGATAGAGTTGGCCTGTTCCGAGGCCGTGGGTGGCGGGAAGATGGGCGGCATTTTTTGGGGCGTTTTCGCGCCATATTTTTTCGGCGGCGTAGGCGGTGAGTTGCGCGACAGCGTTGAGCCCGACGTTTGACTCGAGGGCGCTCGTGACCCAATAGGGGATGCCGTGGCGGGCTGAGAGGCGCATCCATTCTTCTGTGCCAGCCATGCCGCCGTGGAGGGTGGGTTTGAGAACGAGGTATTGGGGGCGCAGCTCGCGCAGGAGGCGCTCTTTCTCGCGGGGATGGTTGACGCCGATGAGTTCTTCGTCGAGGGCGATGGGGATGGGCGACTCGCGGCAGAGGCGGGCCATAGCGTCCCACTGGCGGGGGCGGATGGGCTGCTCGATGCTGTGGATGCCGAAGGCCGAGAGTTCGCGGAGCCGGGCGGGGGCTTCTTCGGGGGAGAAGGCACCGTTGGCGTCAACGCGGAGCTGGAGATCGGCGGGGCTGAAGTCTTGGCGCAGGAGGCGCAGGAGACGAATTTCTTCGTTGAAGTCGATGGCGCCGATCTTGATTTTTATGCAGCGGAAGCCTTCGCGGAGTTTCTCCTGCATGCGGCAGCGCATTTCTGCGTAGGTGCCCATCCAGACGAGTCCGTTGATAGGGATGCCGGTCTGGCCGAGGGAGAAGGGCGTTGGAAGGAGCGTCAGATGCGACTCGCCACGGAGGGAGGCGCGGGCGGAAAGAAAGGCGGTTTCGAAGCCGAAGAGCACGGAGGGATGGTTGCGCAGCGCTTCGCGGTCGAGGCGGCGGCTCTGCTCGACGCGGCGGCTGACGGCATGGAGGAATGACTCGTAATGGGCGTCGTATTCGGCGGAGAGGTCGTGAAGGGGAGCGCATTCGCCAAGGCCGTAGAGGGAATGGTTGGCTGGGGAGGTCAAGAGAACGTACCAGACACGGTGGTGGAGATAGATGCCGCGCGACGTGCCTGCGGGGTTCTTGAAATGGAGCAGGCGCGGGATGATGCGGACTTGGATGGGGAGGTTGAGGGCGAACTGGCTATTGTCTGTGAGGGGCATTGTTTTCGTTTTGTATTGTTGTTTGTGTGGAGGGGAGCGGTGTCCTAAGGCGTCGCAGCCTCTCCCCCATTCCTATGGATTTGTGGGGGAGAGGCTGGCGGAGGAGGCATCAGGGGAGCTTGGGATATTTCTTGAAGTTGGGCTTGCGCTTTTCGAGGAAGGCGCGTCCGCCCTCCTGTGCTTCGTCGAGCATGTAATAGAGCATGGTGGAGTCGCCGGCGAGTTCCTGTATGCCTGCTTGTCCGTCGAGCTCCGCATTGAGTCCGGCTTTTATGAGGCGCAGGGCCAAGGGGGAATGTTCCATCATGGTCTGTGCCCAACTGACGACTTCGTCTTCGAGCGCTTCGGGTTCTACCACTTTGTTGACCATGCCCATGCGCTCGGCTTCGACGGCGCTGTATAGGCGGCACATAAACCATATCTCACGCGCTTTTTTTTGTCCGACGATGCGGGCGAGATAGGAGGCACCGAAGCCGGCATCGAAGGAGCCGACGCGGGGCCCTGTCTGGCCAAAGATGGCGTTGGTGGAGGCGATGGTCAGGTCGCACATGAGATGGAGGACATGGCCGCCGCCGATGGCGTATCCGTTGACCATGGCGATGACGGGCTTGGGAAGGGAGCGGATTTGCTTTTGCACGTCGAGCACATTGAGGCGGGGCACTCCGTCACCGCCAACGTAGCCGCCGCGTCCTTTGACGTGCATGTCGCCGCCGGAGCAGAAGGCGACGTTGCCGGCACCGGTCAGGACGACGACGGCGATGTCGGCGGCTTCACGGCAATGACGCAGGGCGTCGCCGATTTCGGAGACGGTTTGCGGGGTGAAGGCGTTGCGATAGCGGGGACGGTTGATCGTTATCTTGGCAATGCCTTCGTATTCTTCAAAAAGGATTTCTTCGTATTGTTTGATTGTTTTCCAGTTGCGTTCCATTTCTTTGATAGGTGTTTTAGTATAAATGTTGTGTGTTTCGGTGAGGGGGGCACCCACCGTTTCTGTGTTTGTAGGTTTTAGTAATAGCACGATTACTCAGCAGAATATTTCCAAAAGGACGGGACGCTCCGCCTCTTGCGTCAGGAGACGGTTGATGGCGCTTGGGAGGTCGTCGGGGGAGCCTGCCGAGAGATATTCGAGGCGGTGGGTTTCGGCAACGCCACGGGCCGACGTGTGGTGGGCACCGGCGATGTAGCTGTTGCTGGCGGGAGAATCATTGAGGCCGGGGAGGTGTTTGAAAATGCGTCCACCGGAATTGTTGAAGAGGACGATGCGGAGGTTGCCGCGCAACGCTGAGTTCCAGAGGGCGTTTTGGTCGTAGAAGAAACTGAGGTCGCCGATGAAGGCGAGGACTGTCTTGCGGCTGGCGAGGGCATTGCCAGCGGCGGCCGAGAGGGAGCCTTCGATGCCGTTGACACCGCGGTTGACTCTCAGCGTGAAGGTGCCGTCGTTGAAGACGGCGGCAGCGGAGCGGACAACGGTGCTGTTGGCAAGATGGATGGCGGAGAGCGGGAGGCGGTGTTGCTGGAGATGGCGCTTGATGGCTGTCATGGCTGTATGCTGGATGTCGGCGGCAGGGATGGCGTAGGGGGCGTTGTCGAGTTGCTGCCGTAGGCGGCACACGGCGGTCTTTTCCCTCAGCAGGGGGCGGAGGCGGGCAAGGAGGTTTTGCCAGGGGGCTTCAACAAGCATGTCGAGGTGCATGAAGGTGTCGGGCATACCGGCGTTTTGCTGGATGCGGACAACGGAGAGCGCGGGACGCTGGCGCAGAGCGAGCTTTAGCTGTTTGCCAACGAGGTTGCCGCCGACGTGGATGAGGAGGTCGGGGCGCAATTGTTCTCTCAATTCGGGGCTACTTTCCAGCAGGGCCGTGCGGTGGGCGTTTGCCTGGTTGGAAACGAGCTCAGGGAGCACCAACAGTTTGTTTTCCTCATCAAGCCTCTCCAGGATGTCGGCCTTTCTCTCGCATTGCCCCACGATGACCACGGGCAGGGTGGCTTCGTTGATTTTGCTGACCAGGGCGGCGGGGGGTGCACCGTCTTCCGTCTCGTAAAAGGCGACCGGGCTGGCCGAAGGCAGACGGGGCGTGGTGAAGCTGAAGAGTGGTTCCGAGAGGGGGACGTTGAGGTGGACGGGGCCACCGCCGCGCCGCTTCAGGGCGATACATGCCTCACAAGCGGCGTTGCGGCACCAGTGGGCCTCGGCTTCGGTGTGGGGCTCGGCGAGCGTGTAGGTCTTTGCGTAGGGCGCCAGAGCGGAGGTCTGCGGAATGGTCTGCCCGTCGAGCTGGCCGATGAGTTGCGGAGGACGGTCGGCGGAGATGACGAGCAGGGGAATCTGCCGATAGAAGGCTTCAGCGACAGCGGGGATGGTGTTTAAGAGGGCGGAACCCGACGTGACACACACGGCGACGGGACGGAGGTCCTGCGCCAGCGAGATGCCCAGGGCAACGAAGGCCGCACTGCGCTCGTCGGTGACGGCATGGATGCGGAAGGGATGCTCGGGGGAGGCTGTCCTTGTGAGCTCGTGGAGATTGTGGACAATGACGCCGTTTCGCGAGCCCGGACAGACAACGGCATCTGTTATACCGCTCTGAAGAAGGATGGATGTAAGGATGTTTACGTTGGTCTTGTCACAAAACATTTTCTTTTACAAGATTATGGGCTTGGGCGTTTGTGTAATGGTAAGTAGGTGTTCAAAATTAGTTTATACTATCCATGCAGGGATTATCCAGTTTAATATAAACTAATTCTGAACACCTACCTAAAAAATAATTTGAACAATTTTGAGGGTGTAAGGTGGGGTGTTCAAAATTCCATAAAAATCAAGGTTGGTAAAGAGGCGGCAGCGCCCCTTTCAGGGGCAGCGGCCATGTTATTTGGCTCAAAACCGCACAGAGACTTTTCTTGATTTTGAACACCCTACCTTTCAGGGCGCTGTTTCTAACGATTACTCATTTTTCCCGGAAAACAATTGCTGCATGGCGTGCAGTTTGCGACAGGTTTCCTGCCACTCTTCTTCCAGTTTGCTTTCTTTCAGTATGCCTCCGCCGGCGTACAATGTGGCCTGGCCTTCTGACATTTCCATGCAGCGGAGCGAGACGAAGAGTGCTGTCTGTTCGTTGATGTTTATCGGACCGCTGAAGCCAGCATAGTATCTGCGTGGCGTGGCTTCCGACGTGAGGATGCGGCGTTTTGCACTTTCCGTGGGAGTTCCGCACACGGCGGGCGTCGGATGGAGGGATTGCAGGAGACTCCCGATGCTGAGGGCGGCTTTGGGGCGAAACGAAATGTCTGTGTGGAGATGTACCACATTGCCTGCACGTGTGGGGTGGCAAGGGGATTTCGCGATGCTGCCTTCGGCGAATGGGGTCAGGTGCTTGGTGATGAAGTCAACGACATACTGGTGTTCCTCGATGTTTTTTTTGCTCCAAGCATCGAGGGCGGGGAGACTGCCTTTCCATTCGCAGGTGCCTGCCAAGGCCATGGTGTGCCAAAGGGGGGAGGATGAGGATCGTCGGAGGAGGGTTTCGGGCGTTGCCGCCAGCCAGAGTCCGGTGTGTGGAGTGTACCACAATGTGACGTAGCTCTGGGGCATATTTTGACACGTGAGGAGAAAAAGGTCGATGAGGGCGGCGTTGTGGTCTGTCTTTATGTTGAGCCGCCGTGAGAGCACCACTTTCTTGAGTGTGCCTTCACGCAGGGTGTCAAGGCATTTTTCAAAGCTCTCCTTGTAGGAACGCAGCTGTTTTTTTTCGTCGTTGCCGGTGCTTGTCAAGACGGCTGACGGCTGGTGGCGGGGAACGTTGCTGGGGATTTGTCCTTTTGCCATGAAGTCGGGGCGGACAATCAGCATGGGGGTTTCGCCGCTTTGCTCATAGGGGGCGATGATCACACCCTGGGTCTCGGCGGGGATGTCCCATGATTTTATTTCCGATGTGTCGCCACATTGGGAGATAAATATGTATTCAGATTCGCCGGGAAGACGGTAGAAAACAAATGAGCATTCATCGCGTTTGGAAGAATGGCGGCTTTCGTTGCCTGCGGTTGAGAGAAACTGCCTGACGGTTAGTTTGTTTGTGATGGCATCGTAAAGAGTTGCTCCTGTTTCCCGGCTGGATGTGTTTGTTTGGATGTTTTTCTCGTTAATATTCATAGGAAACAGAGGCTACACCACCTGTGGGCGTATGGTAGTTGCACAATACCACGTTGCCGTTTTTGATGCTGTATTCAAAGCTGGTGTCGAAATTTTGTGAGGCGTCTTTGTCGTTTGTGTAACTGATGTTTTTGACGAGATTGCTGGACGACCGTCCGAGCAGTCCTGCATAATAGAGGTGCTCGAAGCCCAGACAGCCCAATTCTTTACCGACGAGTTCGGGAAGAACGCCGTTTCTGTTCTGGAGGTCGGAGGCTGTGAAGCTGACGGTGATTTTCGCGCCATCGGGGCCCATGTAGGTGATTTTCGAGAAATTTCCGTTCATGTATTCAATGGTTGCTGAACTTTTGTAGGAGAGTATCTGCCCCATGCTGCTTTCAACGGCTGTTTTTTCCCACTTCACGAGACGGCCGTCGATGTATTCGAAGTCGTATTGGTTTTTATTGACCGACATGTGTTTGATGTGTCCCAAAGCATTGAGCTGAAGCTGCGTTTTTTCGCCGCTTGAATTTGAGACTTGCACGGTTGACGGAGAAAAGGCCAGACTGCTGGTGTATTGGTAGGTGCCGTCGGTTTGCGCATCAGAACTGCGCATGAGGCCCGTGGCGTTGACGAGACGACCTTGGTCGTAGGTGAATTTCCAATCGTAGCAGCTTGTGACGTCGCCTTGATGTCTGATTTGCTTGACGGGATTTGACTCGGCAGCCGGCAATTGCGGTTTGATGGGCTGCAACGCTGGACCGTCGTCGCTGCCGCACCCCGTCACTGCAAGGCAGAACACGAGGCAACTTGAGAGAAGGGGCATGCGGCCAAGGGATGTTATGGAGGATTTATTATCTTTCATGTCTGTGTGATTTTTTGGGGGATTAGCTTCTAATTCAAGATCATTTTTTTTGCTTTTACCATACATATTAGGGATGTTTTAGGCATCTCGAAATGGAGAGCGAACACCCGCTTAGAAGTTGACGCTTGGCACTTCTGAGGCTTTGGCGTCGGCTTCAAACGGCGATTTTTTCTCGAAACCGCAGATGCCAGCAATGATGTTGGAAGGGAAACGGCGCACTTTGACGTTGAAATTCTTGACGGCCTTGTTATAAAGTTGTCTGCTTTCGTTGATGCGGTTTTCGGTGCCTTCCAATTGGGCTTGTAGTTCTGAGAAATTTTCGTTGGCTTTCAAGTCGGGATAGTTCTCTGAAATGGCGAGCAATTTTCCCAGCGCCGTAGAGAGTTCTCCCTGTGCTTTTTGGATTTCCTTCATGCGCTCGGGTGTCAGATTGTCGGAATCCACCGTTACTTGCGTTGCCTTTGCGCGGGCTTCCACAACGCTTTCCAGTGTGCCTTGCTCGTGCTTGGCATAGCCCTTCACTGTGTTTACAAGGTTAGGAATCAGGTCGGCCCGTCGTTGGTATTGCGATTGCAAATTACCCCAGGCTGTGTTGGTTTCCTCGTCTAAACCAACCAGACCGTTGTAGGAAGAAAAACCGCCGATGAACAGACAAAGGATGATTACGCCCGTTACAATCAGGGGCGTTGAGATTCTGAATTTTTGGTTCATAATTTTAATGTATAAGGGTTTGTGGATTAGATTATGCGTGTGCGTTGGAATAACGGGGAGACTGAAAGTCAAAAACGGCCGCCGCTACCTCCGCCTCCGAATGTACCGCCTCCGAAACTGCCGCCTGTCGGGCCGCCATGTCCGCCGCCCGTCGGTGGGAAAAAGATGAAGGGGGGGATGCCTCTGCCGCCCGACCGGTTGCCATTGTGCTCATCGTTGGGCTTGTCCGTATGGCGGGTCTCTTCATAGCCACATGATTTGCAGCGCCAGTGTTCTTCTATCATTATTCTCTTGCTGGAGATTTTTTCCGTTTTCTTTTTCAAAGTCAGTTTGTGTTTGCCGCATTTGGGACAGGTGCGTCGGTTTGACTGGAGGCTGAGGATATAGATGAACGCAATGAAGGTGAACGTGAAGGCAAGCACCAGAATGCTGCCAAATGGATTGTCTTCTTCGTCGTCGTTGCCACGAAGTGTTTCGTCTCCTCTGACATATCCGTCGATGCTTTTCAGCGTGTTGGAAATGGCTTTGTCCCAATCTCCCTTTTTCAGTTCCGGCACCATAACGCGGTTTTGAATTCTTCTGGAGATGGCATCTGGGATGGTGCCTTCAAGACCGTTGCCTGTCAGCAACTGATAGCTTCTGTCTTCTGTGGCCAAAATGAGAATCAGGCCGGTGCGCTGCTTGCCGTCGCCAATTCCGTAGCGTTTTCCCAGGGCCATGCCGAAGCTGTACGGGTCGTCGCCCTCCAGTTGCTTGACAACGACAACAACCGTTTGCACACCTTTGTCGCGCTCCAAAGCTGAGAGAAGTGCATCGGCAGAGTCTACGGTTGCTGGTTTCAGAATGCCATCTGGATTGCAGACATATTTCGTGGCATCCTTCAGATGCACCATCGGAAGCGTTTCTGGTGTCCACTTCCTGGCGCTTGATGATGCAGCTGACAGGATGAACAACAGGGTGATAATGAAATATCTATACATCTGTTTCTTTAGCTTTTGTTGAAGTTGCACATACAGGAAATCATGCGGCGGAAAGCATTTGGCAATGAAAACTGGCTTTCGTCTTTGCCAAGCGTCTTGATCTGGTTTGCCAAGTGTCAGGACTGACGTTGGGTATTGCCCCTCTACTTGTTCGGGTGTTCATGCCAAAATTCCCAACTGGCGATGGCCTGAAGGTGCAGCATTTCCAAACCGTTCTTTATGATGCAACCGCGTTCCTTCCCTTTTTTTAGGAACATGGTTTCAAGCGGATTGTACACCAAGTCGTAAAGAAGATGATCGGGCGAGAGCAACTGATAGGGGATGGCGGGGTATTTGTCTGTGTGTGGGAACATGCCGACAGGCGTGCAGTTGACCACAACGAGGTGTTGCTTCATGATATCGGCCGACAAATCTTCATACGTCAGCATGCCAGACCGAGGCGTGCGGCTCACATAGGTCGTTGCCAATCCCAGTTTTTCCAAGCCGTAGACCACAGCCTTCGAGGCACCGCCCGTTCCCAATACGAGTGCTTTTTTATGGCATTCGCGCAAAAGCGGTTTGATGGATTCCGTAAAGCCGATTACATCGGAGTTGTAGCCTTTGAGGTGGGGCCTGCCGTCGTCGAGGCGGGAGATGCTGATGACATTGACCGCCCCTATCGCCCTTGCGTCGTCGCTGAGTTCATTCAGCAGGGGGATGACGTCTTGCTTGTATGGAATGGTCACATTCAGCCCCCTCAGATTCGGCGTTGAATCCACCAATTCCATGAAATGGCCTGCAAGTTCTGGCAATTCATGGTTTTCATAAACGGCATCTATCCCTTCGCTTGCAAATTTTTCGGCGAAGAAACTTGCAGAAAACGAGTGTCCTAACGGACGGCCGATGAGTCCGTACCTTTCCATGCGTAATGTTGTTTTATCTGTTAGTGTGGTGTCTATATTCGCTTATTTTGAGGCCATATAAAGCATGCTGATTCCAAATGTGAACCTCTTGATTTTTATGTCTTTAAATCCAGCTTTTTCAAGTATTTCTTTCATCCTGTTTTCCTTTGGGAACGCCTCCATGGTCTGGGGCAAATAGCGATATGCTTTTTTGTCTTTTGAAATGAAGCGTCCGATTGTTGGCATCACCCAATGGGAATATGTTTTAAAGAGCATGTTCATCGGAAAATGGGAAGGAGAAGTCAGTTCGATAACGGCCAGGTGTCCGCCTGGTTTCATCACTCTGCACATCTCGCACAAGCCTCTGTCTAAGTCCGCAAAATTTCGGATGCCATAGGCTGCCATAACGGCGTCAAAGACGTTGTCCTCGAAGGACAGGTTCATACAATCCTCCTTCTTTACGCTTACAATGTCTTCTAATTTTTCTTTCTTGATTTTCTCACGGGCCACAGATAGCATCCCTTCTGATAGGTCAATGCCGAGCATCTGCTTCGGCTTGATTTCCTTGGCACCTAAGATGGCGAAATCCCCAGTTCCCGTGGCAACATCCAGAATGCTGTCGGGCGAAAACTGCTTGAGCCATTTCACAGCTACTTTCCGCCAGCGGCGGTCGATTCCGAAGGAGAGCGTGTGGTTGAGTAAATCGTATGAATGAGCAATGCCGTCAAACATGCGTTCAACCTGTGCTCCCTTTTCTTCCTTCTCGTTGTAAGGCTTTATGGTTTCTTGCTTGTATGTCATTTTTAAAGTAGGTTGTCAGAATTATTTCCCCAATTCCAATTGTCTGACGCGCTTTTCCATTGAGGATAATTTGCCGCAGGCTTCTTCAAGGGCTTTCTCGCTTTCCAGAATTTGTTTCGAGAGCGTGACGGTTTTTCGTTTGGCGTATTGTTCGCGCAAAGCATCCAGATGATCGATTGCTTCTGAAATCTGCTGCCCCATTTCAAAGCATTTTTGGGCAAGCGTGCGGGCTTCGGCGTTTCTGAATTGCGACAGGTGCGTGATCACATGCTGGTCGTCCAGCACAAATCTAAACGCATGTCGCTTTCGCGTGTTGCCGTCGGACGACATCAGTTCGGCTATGCGTTTTTGGGCCTCTGCAACAGCCTTCTTGTCAAAATGAGTGTCTGAGATGGAAGTCAGTTGGGCCAGATTGCGGATTTCATCTTCGTTGTCGCCCTTCAGCTCGTATATCTCACGCGTGTCGTTAGGAATGAAACGATAAATGCACACTTTGTCGGCGGGTTGGTTTCTGTCGGACACGAACCAGCCGATGTTGGCGTTCTCGTCAACGACCATCAAATAGTCGTTGGCTGGGGAATTAAACGGCATGCCAACGTTTTCTGCCTTCACGAAATCGGAGGTGGAACTGCCACGGCGCGTCACGAAAATGTCATATCCCCCTAAACTTTCACTTCCCTGGGCTGCAAAATACAAAGTCAGTCCGTCTGCCATCAGATAGGGATAGTCTTGGACGTCATCGCTCTGCCCCATCCCATTCAACGGCTGCGGATTGCTCCATTTATTTCCCAAGCGCGTGCTTGAAACCAATTTCTTCAATCCATTTTTGTCTGGCATCGCAAAAACAACGTAATCCTTGAAGTCATTTATAAAGGCAGTCTCGCCAGCCCTGTATGAGGAAAATGCCGGAATGAACTCGGCCAGTTTGCCTAAGTGTCCGCTGCCTTTCGACAGATGGTATGCCTCTATGAACCTGTCACGCGACACGACCATGCTGTCGACAATGATGACCCGCTCCGTTCCGCGCAGCATATCGGCGCCGAGCCGGGCTTTTTGCATTCCTTCTTCAAAGGGCTCTGTCAGCTCCCGATTGCGTTTTGCAGCATTCAATTCCTTGGTATATGCTTGAATGGCTTCGTCAAAGCGGTATTCGCTGACCAATGTCGAAGCCGGTTTGGCCACATTGGATGTGCTTTTCTTTATTTCTTTCTTCACCTTGCGCCCTTTTTTCTGTGCGGAAACTCCAGACGGATACCCTCCGCAAAGCAGTAGGGCAATGGCGCAAAACAGCTCGAAATTTCTCTTTTTGCTCATATATTGTTTGTGTCTACGTTCTTTTTTTGGTTCAAAAATACGGATTTCTTTTCAATGGCGTGGCATAGATGGCAAGATTTATGTATTTTTGCGGTAAACAAAAACTTTCCAGGTAGGGGTTCAAAATTAGTTTATGGAGTGTGGCAAGGCAATATCAAACTTTTTTCCCCTGCTTTGATAGTACAAATCATTTTTGAGTACCTACTCTTATGAAGCATAAAACAATTAAGAAATTGATTGCTGTCGGCCTGGCAGCCATTTTTTTTATAAGCGGCGGACTGTCTGCTTCGGCACAGACGCAAATGTACAGACACCATGTGCAAGCAGGAGAAACGCTCTATCAGTTGTCGGTCAAATATGGCGTCAGCGTTGAATCTATCCAGTCGGCCAATCCTGCATTAAAGGAAAAGGGGTTACAGTCGAACACGGTTGTGTTGATTCCTGTCGTTGAACATAAGGACGGCATCAAGGGTACGAACTGCCGACTGATGCACAAGGTGAAAAAGAAAGAAACGCTATGGGGCATTGCCAAGCAGTATGGCCTGACCGTTGAGGAATTGCTCAAGGCAAACCCCGATATTGAAAATAAGGAAATCAAGAAGGGTATGTTCTTGTGCATTCCCTATGCTTCTTCGGAACTTGTTGCCGTGCAGCAGGAGAAAGCGAAGGGGTACGAAAAACTCAATGTAACACTGGTGCTCCCGTTGCTCAATAAAAAGCTGGAGGGGGAACGTAGCGTTGAATTTTATCGCGGTTTCCTGATGGCCGTTGATGAAATCAAGAAAAAGAACATTGACATTCAGGTGAATGCTTTCGACGAGCCACAGAGTGCACAGTCGTTTGCCGACGTAGCCGCCAAAATCAAAGCCACGAATCCGCAAATGATCATCGGCCCATTATATCCGCAGCATTTTGGCGATATGACGCAGCTCTCAAAGCTGTTGCCAGATGTGAAGTGGGTCATCCCGTTTTCTTCAAAATATGAGGACTTGAAGACTACCTCCAATGTATTCCTCCTGAACGCTCCCATTGAGCAAAAGGCGCAGATTGTCGCATCCTTGTTTGCAAAGACTTTCAAAGGAGCGAAAGCCGTTTTCCTGCATGAAGGAAATGGCAACGAAATCATATTCTCGGCGGCAATGAGAAATGCTTTGTCGCAGGGTGGTTTTGACATCGTTGATTTGCCTGCCGGGTATTCCGCAGACCAACTCAAGGCGCTGGCCAACGGCAAAAAAATGGTGGTTTTCATTCCAGAAACAAGCGAAGAAAATGGGGTTAAGAACATGATAGACAAGATTAAATCGCTCCGACAGGTATATCCAAAGGGCCGTTTCGCCCTGATGGCGTATCCCGATTGGCTTGACCTCCCAAGCATCTCGCGGCGTGATTTGTTTGACATTGACACCTATGTGTTCAACAACCACTTCTACAACCCCTACTCTGTTGACACCCAAAAGAAGGTGGACGAATACAGCACGTGGTTTAAGACTAGGCCGCTGGAAACTTCTCCGCGCATGTTCCTGTTGGGCTACGATGCAGGAATCCGACTGATGACTGGACTGATGAACTACGGAAAGGATTATGCCCAGCAAATCATAAAGACAACAGCTTTGCAACACAATATTTCGTTCATACAGGTCGCTCCAAATTCAGGATATGTCAATAATTCCATGTACTTTATTCATTATCGAACAACAGGCGTCATTGACCTGATTTCTGACGCGAATTACAAGTGAAATTTTTCATAGGATGTTCCATCGAACAGTCTTCCCAAGCGCTCAGGTGGTTTGGGCATATAGAACCATCCAACTTTTACTCAGTGAAATAAATTAGATATATGATACATCATCTGCGCAACCTCGCTTTGGCCCTTGGCCTTATGTTTAGCGCACACACGCATGTTTCTGCACAAATCGGCGAAGCTCGCGATGCCGTTGCCATCGGCTTCAATGCTGGTGCCGCATTAAACTCCATCTCCTTTGATCCGACCATAAAACAAAATATGCACAAGGGCGCCACCTTCGGTATGACGTTGCGCTTGACAAGCGAAAAATATTTCAAGACGCTGTGTGCCCTGCAAATGGAAGTCAATTATGCGCAACTTGGTTGGGAAGAGAGCATCCACAGCAGCGGCGATGTCCCCTTGGCCGATACCTATTCCCGGCAGATGAACTACGTGCAGATTCCCATGCTTGCACGTCTGGGCTGGGGGCATGAGCAGAGAGGGCTTATGGCCTACTTTTTGGCGGGTCCGCAAGTTGGCTTCTGCGTAAACAGCCGCTCCAAATATGGTGACACGTGGACGCTCAATTCCGAAGGAAATCCCGACCGTCTGAACAACATGTTTGCGCAATATGACATGAACATCGACCATAAATTCGATTATGGCATCACGGGTGGTCTCGGCGTAGAGGCCAACACAAAAATCGGGCATTTCATGATTGACGGAAGATATTATTACGGATTGTCTGATATATTTTCCAATAGCAAAAAGGACGTATTCTCAAGGTCAAACCACGGAACAATTGTCATCAAATTTACTTATTTGATTGACATCAAGCGCCGCAAGTAGTTCCACAGGCGCCGCTTCCAAAGCAGTCCACTCCCCTACCCTTTAGATTATCTCTCTGTTCTCACTTCGACCATTCTTTTGGCCCGTCAGGAACAATATATCATCACAGCATTGCGCCATGATAATGAAAGACGGCTACATCATTATCATGGCTCTTTATCAACTGGCAACAACATGAACATCACTACGCTTCATAAAATTATATGCACTGCAGCGCTTTCGTCAGGTATGGTTTTGGCAACGAGCGCTCAGGCTCAAACAAAAAGTAGGCACCTTCACGAAATGCCCAAGAATCAGATTAATCAGAAAATCTTGGAACTTCTCTCCAAAGTGTACACCGAACAGGCTGATTCCCTTGAAAACATGATAGTGTCGTACCGGGAAAACAGGAGCCAGTATGAAGTGACGGCTCCCGCGCCGTATTATTTCCCGCTTTTCTCTTCATCCACCTATTTCCAGGCTCCCATACACCGTCTTGTCGGCGTTCTGCAAACTGGAAGCGACAAACATCTTCGTGAAGACTTTGTTCAAACGGCCATGGACAGTGTGCTGGTACATGCGTATGTCAGTGTGCCTTGGTGCATCCGATTTTTAGAAGACGACGAGAAAACGGCCGTGGGCTCATCCCATAGTCTGGTGCAGGAAGTGCGCCCTCAAGTCAGTCTCTCTGGCAAAACATCGAACGACGACAGGCCAGAAGACGATACCTTTGCCAATGATTGGAAGGTCACGATCAGAAAACCAAATTTCTGGAAATTTAAAGCCAATCCCAAATTGCAACTGATGCAAAACCATATATCAGACAACTGGTATAAAGGCGGAGAGAGCAATTATTCATGGCTTGTGCAACTGAATCTCGAAGCGACGTATAATAACAAGCAGAAAGTCGTTTTCACAAACACCCTTGAAAGCAAGTTGGGCTTCCTTTCCACTCAGAACGACGAAAAGCATAAGTTCCGCACCAACGCCGACATGATCCGTATGACAAACAAGCTCGGCTTGAGAGCAACAAAGCATTGGTATTACACCTTTATGCTGCAAAGCTGGACCCAGTTCTATCGCGGATACCGCAGCAACGACACCAAGGTTTATTCCGACTTCATGTCGCCCTTTGAAAACCTGTTTTCAATCGGTATGGACTATAAATTCAACTGCAAGAATTTCGACATGAGTGCAGCGATTTCCCCCATCGCTGCCAATTTTAAATACGTCGACAGAAAAAATCTCGCCACGTCATTTGGTGTCGACAAAGGCAAACATTCGAAATTGGGCTATGGTTCCAATATCACGATCAAATACAACTGGAACATCATCAAGAACATCAGTTGGAACGGCCGAATATATTATTACACGGACTACAGCAAAGCCCAGTTGGAATGGGAAAGTACTTTCAAGATGAAGTTCAACAAATACTTGACTACAGAACTCTTCATTTTCCCACGATTTGACGACAGCGTCAGACGCAAAGAGGGCAAATCATATATCCAGTTTAAGGAAATGCTATCGTTCGGTCTCGATATAAGCCTATAAAAACCAACCTCAACGGCATAGAATTTAAAACTGCCAACAATGAATATTTTTGCAATACACAATAATTTCACTCCTTCAGCGTGCAATAAATCGCTTTCCTCGACGTTTATATCAAACACGCCGGTCGTTTACGAACTCCCGGACACGGCCCTCTTGCTGAAACATCGTCCGTTTTTCATTCCAGACTATGCCCAGCCATGCAGTTACCAGGGTTCTCTTGTCATCAGAATAAGTCGGCTCGGACGCTACATAGCCCCCCAATATGCACACAGATATTTCGACACAGCCACAGTGGGCATTGCCTTCACGGCCGACAATTTGTTTGAACATTGCCTGTCAAACCATCTGCCCTGGGACATCAGCAAGGGCTTTGATGGTGCCGCCGCCGTGGGACAGTTTCAGCCTGTTGCCGACCTCAATCTCCCCTGCGCCTCCTTCATACTGAAAGACAATGGCCAGGTGGTCCAGCAATCCTCGAATGAGAATGCCAATTTTAGTTTGGCTGAAATCGTCAGCCGCGTATCGCAGTTTTTCATGTTGCGCCAAGGCGACCTCATTTACTATGGTTTCCCCTGTCCTCCCACAAAAGCCGAGACAGATCATAGTATAGAAGGGTATTTAAACGGCAAACGCGTGCTCCAATTCTCAATCAAATAGCCGTCTGCCGCCACTTTAATTTCCCTGTATAATCTCCCAATGTATAGGTATCACCCAGTTAAAAACAACCGCATGTTCCGACATATACGCAAATACCTCTTTCTCCTTGCGTCTCTGATATTTGTTCAGGGAAACATCTTCGCGGGGCAAAGGGAAAGCCAAGACACCCTTTCTGGCTTTGTTCAATTGACTGCGAAAGATTATCCCGTCACCTCCAACCAGCTTCCTGTGTTCACAATGCAGAGAAACATCGATGCGGCCAGCGAGCGAGCAGATATGTCTGGTATGGAAAACAAATCGTTTGTCGATAGCCGCGAAAACGCCTTCCTTGGCAGCGCTGTCAAGGTCAGCGTGCTCTATCCAGAATGCCAGCCACTGACATCGGAGGAAACAGCGCTTTTGAAGAAAAGCGGACTTCACATTCCAGATAATATCAAACCGCATGTTGTCTGCGGCATCAGTCGCAAAAAAAGAATCCTGGAAATTAGCCTATGCCCGATTTTTAGGAAAAACGGTGTGCTCATGCGCCTCACCTCTTGCAAAATCTCTCTGACGCCGTTCGAAGCAAACCGTGGCGAGCAGAGAATTAAAAGCATGGCAAACGGGAAAGAGGAAAATGCCACGACCCTCTTTTTGCCAACAGGCTCCTCTCAGGCCGATATGTCAAAACGCTGGAAAAATAAGTCAGTATTGGCCAGTGGGAAATGGGTGAAAATCAGTGTGAAAGAAGAAGGCATTTATCAGCTGACAGCAAAGCAGCTCAAGCAAAACGGATTTGCCGACATCAATCGCGTCAAAATTTATGGCTATGGAGGACGCATGATTCCAGAGACGTGGGACTTCACATCTGACAACCAAACGCCCGACGACCTCTGTGAGGTGTCAACCTATATATCCGACGACAAGCTGTTTTTCTTCGCAGAGGGCACCACGCGCTGGACGTCAACACGACACGAAAACAATCCCTACAGCACCGTCTCCTGTTATTTCGTAACCGAAGGCGACCAGCCGCTCCGCATCGCGACCTCTCAGCAAACATCCTCGTCTTCAGTCTCCTGCGCTGTCATCACGCACCATGTCGTCTTGGATAGTGACGAAGCGGGATTTTATGAAGGCGGGCGCGAACTTTATGACGGTCATAATTTTGCGGAAGGCAATTCCCATACCTTCAAACTTGCCACGCCAAGTATCATGCCAAGCGGCACAGCAAACGTCGATATTGCCTTTGCTGCCAGCAGCAAGACAACCACGTCTGTTGGCATCATTCTCAACAACGCTTATAAGCTTCCGAGCATAAGTGTCAGCGCTTACGGAAGCGACGAGTCTGCACGTGAATCAAGAAAATCGTACGACATACCAACGTCGCGCTTTGCAGAAACTAACGCCTTCAAATTCACCGTCAGCCCAGTTGCCACCTCTCGTCTCAACTACATCCGCATTCATTATCCGCGGCAACTGAAAGCCACTGACGCTCCCTACGCCTTCTCGCCCGAGATGTCTGGCAGTTTGAAACTGAAAATCGCCGACGCCACCAGCCACAGCCAATTGTGGCAGATTGCCAACGGGAAAAACCACACGGTGCGCATGCAGGCCACGCTTAGCAAGACAGACACATTGGAGGCGAATGTTGCCGATGGCACACAGCGCTTTGTTGTCTTCAACGACAACCAGACATACCCCTCTCCCGCTTTTTTGGGCGTGGTTGGCAATCAGAACCTCCATGCCGACAGCCTGGTGCAGATGGTCATTATCATCCCCTCCGACGGGAAATTCCTTAGCGAAACCAACCGTTTGGCAGAGGCCCATCGCAAACACCAGAATCTCAACGTAAAAGTCGTCACGGCCATGCAGCTCTACAACGAGTTTTCTTCTGGAACGCCCGATGCCTCTGCCTATCGCCGTTACCTCAAAATGCTCTACGACAGAGCCGCCACAACAGCTGATGCCCCGCAATATTTGCTCTTCATGGGGCCAAGTGTGTGGGACAACCGTTTGCTGACGACCTCCTTCCAAGGAAAAAATCCAGACAACTATCTCCTCATCTTTGAAGTCAGCCACAATGCTACAAATAGCCTGAGCTCTTCGCTCTCAATCGGCGACCTCTATTCCTACACGACAGACGATTTCTTCTCATGGCTCGATGATGGTGAGGGCGTTAATTATGGTGCAAACAAGCCCGACATTTCCATCGGACGTTTCCCCTGCCCAACCACTGCAGAAGCCGCCGTGATGGTCAACAAGTCCATCGCCTATCTGACGGGGGCCAACCAAGGAACATGGCAAAGCAGGGCCTATGTGTTGGGCGACGATAAAGACAACAACCTGCACATGAGAGGCGCTGAAGACGTTGCCAACAGCATTACGTCGACAACTGGCGGCAACCTCCTGCTTCATAAGTCATATTGGGATGCTTACAAGCGCACCTACACCGCAACGGGATATTCCTATCCGCAGGCCACACGTGATCTGCAGCGTGCCATGCGTGAGGGGGCGCTACTCTTCGACTATGTCGGTCACGGGAGCCCCGACCAGGTTTCACACGCAAGGGTGCTTGTAAAGGACGACTTTTCTGACAACCAGACGTCCTCCTTGCCGCTTTGGATTTTAGCCTCCTGCAAAATCTCACCTTACGACATGCCGCAATCCGACATCGGCCGCACCGCTCTCTTCAACCCCAATGGCGGGGCAGTAGCCGTGTTGTGTGCTTCGCGCTCTGTTTTTGCCGAAAGAAATGTTGAACTGAACACCAGATTCTGCCGCTTCCTGCTGAAAAAGGGCAGTCAGCCTGCCACCTTCGGAGAAGCCCTGCTCAAGGCAAAAACGGCGCTCATCACGAGCAATACCGATGCCACCATCAATAAGCTCAAATATGCCCTCTTGGGCGACCCTGCTCTCCCTGTTGCATTGCCGCGCCACGCAGTGGTGCTCGACAGCATTAACGGCCAACCCCTGACACCCACTTCCATGCAGGCGCTGAAAGCTTCTTCTGTGGCGCGTTTTAGCGGACACATCGAAACGCCAGATGCCGCCTTCGCCAACACCTTCAGCGGCGTTGTCAACGCCGTTTTGTCCGACAAGATGGATACCATCACGTGTGTCAACAACACCGGCGCCACAAAAGCACAGGTTTACCAAGACCGCACAAAGACGCTCATGGAAATCAACGATTCGGTGAGAAACGGACGCTTCGTCATCAGTATGTCCGTTCCGCGCGACATCAGCTATTCTTCTTCCTCTGCACGCATCACATTTTTTGCCTCCGACCTCCGCAACAACCACTCAGCGATAGGCCATAACGAACAATTCTACCTAAACGGCACCAGCGAGGAAGCGTCAGCCGATACCCTCGCGCCCCAAGTGTTCGTCAGTCTCGACAACTACGATTTCCCCGATGGTGGCATTGTGTCAAGCACACCTCTCTTCCTCGCACGCGTCAAAGACGATGTAGCGGTTAATACGTCGGGTGTCAGTCTCGGACACGACATGTCTCTCTGTATTGACAACGACCCCTCCCAGGTCTATACTCTGACGCCCTATTTCAAGTATGACTTCGGCACCTACAATGCCGGTAGCGTTAGTTGGCAAATGCCAGAAATGCAACCAGGCAAACACACCCTCTCTTTCAAGGCATGGGATGTCAACAACAATTCAACGACAGCAGCGCTCACGTTCTATGTCGGCCAGCTTTCAGAGGATTCCTTCGACGTCAACATCACGGAAAACCCCGTCAAGACCGCCACGACCTTCATTCTGCGCATCCCCGAGGGAAGCAATCAGGCGGCATCGCAAGCCACCATCGAAATATTTGATGCTTACGGACGCCGTGTCTGGAGCCACGAATCCCAAGCATCTAAGTCGTATCTCACCAAACAATGGAACGTCAGCGACACATCGGGAACTCCGCTGCCCGCAGGCATCTATCTCTTTCGGGCCACCATGTCGGGAGAGGGAGGCAAATTGAAAACAGCAACCAAAAAACTCATCATCAGATAGGCAGGTGGCAGAAACATAGTAATGGTGAAAGAGTAAAGTAATCAATTTTGATAGGGTATAAGAAAAGAGCGACGATCTCCTTACCCGTCAAAAATGCTCAAATTATTTTCTCACCATTTACATAAGCCCCACTTGTGTTCCCCCGACACTTTTCATAAAACCCACTAACAGATCATGTCAAAAGCAAACAAATATCTCATCGCAGCGCTCGCTGCCAGCCAATTGTCAACCGTTTCCGCCTATGCTGGTGACGACGACATAAAAGACAAATTCAATCCCATCCTCACGGCCGTCACCTCGCAGTCCATCGCTGCCGACGCACGCGCCGCCGCAATGGGCGACCTCGGTGCCGCCACCGATCCCGATGTCAACTCTCAAAGCTGGAACCCAGCAAAATATCCCTTCACCATTTCGCGTGCGGGTCTCGCCTTGAACTATACGCCCTGGCTGCGCCAACTCGTCAACGACATCGCCCTCCTCAATGCAACGGGATATATGCGCATTGGCGATTATCAGGCCATTAGCGGTTCTTTGCGCTATTTCTCTTTGGGCGACGTCACGGCAGGCACCATGCAAGTCAAGCCCTACGAACTTGGCGTTGACGTGGCCTATTCGCGAATGCTCTCTGAGAAATTTTCAGCTGCCGTGGCGCTCCGCTACATGTATTCCGACCTCTCTGGACACTACGACGACAACACGACCCCCGGTTCAGCCTTCGCTGCCGACATCGCCTGTTTCTATAACAACTACGTCATGATGGGAAGTCGCGAATGCCAGTTGTCCCTTGGTATGAACATCAGCAACATCGGCAGCAAAATCAATTATGGCGACGACTATTCTTATTTCATCCCGACCAACCTCCGCCTTGGATTCAGTTTCATGGTTCCCATCAACGAGTTCAACCGCTTCTCCATCTCGGCTGATGCCAACAAGCTCCTTGTGCCCTCAAAACCGCTGAAGCGCGAAGACGAAGACAACGAAACCTACGAACAGCGCGTGCGCGACCAGTATTACGAAACATCCTCCATCTCTGGCATTTTCAAGAGCTTCGGAGATTCGGAAAGAGGTTTCAAGGGAGAACTCGAAGAAATCCAGTGGAGCCTTGGTGCGGAATACACCTACAACGACAAATTCTCCCTACGCGCCGGATACCATCATGAAAGCGAGATGCAGGGCAACAGAAAATACTTCACCGTCGGAGCAGGCTTCCGCATGAATGTCATGACCATCGACGCTGGCTATGTCATTTCAACAGCCCCCTCCAATCCTCTCGACCAGACGCTCCGCGTTTCGCTCTCCTTCGATTTCGATGGCATCACCGATTTCTTCCGTCGTCGCTGACGCCCCTCTACCCCACCATCAATCTCAATCACAATCATGGAAAAGCCAAACATCAGAACAGGCCTTGGCTATGATGTCCACTGCCTTGTTCCCAACCGCCCCCTCACGCTCGGCGGCATCACCATTCCACACACCCACGGGCTCCTCGGCCACAGTGACGCCGATGTCCTCATACATGCCATTTGCGATGCCCTGCTCGGTGCAGCCGCCTTGGGCGACATCGGCCGCCATTTCCCCGACACCTCCTCTGAGTTCCTCGGCATCGATAGTTGCATACTCTTGCACCGCGTTGTCGCCCTTTTAAACGAAAAAGGATATGCCGTTGGCAATGTTGATGCCATCATTGTTGCCCAAGCGCCAAAACTCTCACCACACATCCAGGCCATGAGAGAAAAACTGGCACCCATCATGAACGTAAGCTCCGACGACATCAACATCAAAGCCACCACCACCGAATGTCTCGGATTTGAAGGACGCAAAGAAGGCATCTCCGCTCAAGCCGTTGCGCTGATATACAAAACAATGTAACACCCCCTTCCCACACACTCATACGTAAAGCACAATGCCTGAAGCACACCGCTTTGGGCATGTTCTTTTTTTCGGGGGGCAGCGAAAAGATATGTCGTACAAGTCATTTTCTTAAGTGGGTGTTCAAAATTAGTATTAAACTGGTTTATCCCTACCTGCATGAACACAATAAAATAATTATGAACACCTACTTACCCCACTTACCATCACTAAAATCCACCCAGCTTCTCCCCTAAGAAAAAAGCGAAACAAATCCCAGCCCATGACCACACAAGAAGAAAAACGAGCCATACGCCTCCAAGTGCGCCAACAGTTCCGCCAACTCTCCGCCGAAGAACGCTTGCATCGCTCTGCTGCCCTCTATGCCAAAATAGAGCAAATGCCAGAGTTCCAACGCGCCAGCCGCATCATGGCCTATCATCCACTGCCAGACGAACCCTTTTCGTTGCCCTTCCTGAAAAAATATGCAGCTGTCAAGGAAATATACCTTCCTATCGTTCAAACCGACCACATCATCCTCGGACGTTACCTCGGCGAAAACAACCTCCATGCTGGGGCGTTTGGCATCATGGAACCCTCCGCGCTCTCTCATTCCCCCTCGCAGCCTTGGGGGAATTTCCTTCCGCCTCAATTCATCATTGTCCCCGGCATGGCTTTCACACCACAAGGAGCACGCCTCGGGCGCGGCAAAGGTTTCTACGACCGTTTTCTCGCCCTCCCTGGCGTCATGTCGGCCCACAAATCGGGCATTTGCTTCCCCTTTCAGATATTCAGCCACATCCCGACCGAGCCACACGACGTTCTCATGGATAGCATGGTCTATTAACTCCCCCTTCCCGCATCATGTGCGCATGCTTCGTTGCTTTCTATTTGGCTTAAAACCGCGCAGAAATTTTTCTGGATTTTGAACACCCCATCTAAAAAGTGTAGGTCATTACACGCCATTAGCCGAGCCCCCCCACTACATCCGAATAGCTAAAGCCGTAGCAGCTAGAACCTCCCCGTTTCTCATAGAATCAAGCCCGCCACAACCGTGAAATCATCCGCCAGTGCTGTCGCACCCGCTTCCGCCAACCGCGTTGCGTCGTGATTCCCATAAGTAACCCCGCAAGTCCTGCATCCTGCGGCCTTCCCCATTTCCATGTCAAACGTCGTGTCGCCCACGACGAGCACCTCCTGCGCCTCCACGCCGAAAATTTCCATCAGTTTCAAAACTGGCTCTGCATCTGGCTTGTTCCGCGTCACGTCGTCTGCCGCCACATAACAGTCAATATAGGGAGCAAGTCCCATTTTGCCGCATAAGTCCACAACCGACCGATGGCTGCGGCTCGTGGCAATCGCGATGCCCACATTCTCGCCCCTTTCCCTCTTAATCCGCTCCAGCGTCTTCGCCACGTTGGGATAGGCCTTCGTTGCCGCCGCGCCGATTTCCTCAAAGCGCTCCCTGTAGGTTTCCACGTAGAGCGCCACGGTCTCCTCAGCCGTCCCTTCAGGCAGCAGTTGTTTCATCGCCTCATGTAGCGGCAGTCCGATCGTTTCTTTGACCGTCCTCTCCCCTGGCACCATTTTGCAGCCGTGCGTCTTGAAAGTCGCCTGCATCGTCTCCACAATACCCTGTGCCGTATCGGCCAGCGTGCCGTCAAAATCCAGCACCAGCAGTCGCGTCTCCGTGCCCCACGGATTTTCCGCCCGCAGACACACCTCAGCGCTCATCATCGCTCCCTCCACGGGAGGCACGCATTTCCTGACGCAAACCTCTGCCGCCGCCACTTGATGCCAGCATTGGAAAATCCGGTTTAAAATTCTCCCCGCCACATGCTCCAGCAACCCCGCCGGGCGCATCATCTCTTCTTCCGTCAGGCGAAACACGTCTGCGTAGTTAACGGTGCGTGCCAAAGAATCGGCCCACACCGCGGCAGCGGCCTTCTCAACCTCCAGTCTGACATTAACCTCATAGTCACCGCCCACGCAGCGCTCCTGTGGAAGCACACCATGGTAAGCGTAAAAACGCATGGACTTTAATAATATAGAAACACGTAAATTTTGCATCTTCGTAAATTGTAATTTCTAACTAATAACGTGCAAATTTACAAAGATTTCATAGAATAAAGGCAGAGCCGAAACATAAGCTACGCTCAAATGGGGAGCATGCGCCTCTACCCTGCCCAACGCGATAATCCATATTCCTATTCACGCGAGTTCGGCGATAATGGGCGGATAGGCTTCGCGTTCTATCTCGCCACCCTGTTCCGTGATGTGGTCACAAATGCTTCGGCAGAGCATTGGTTCCCCATTCTCAATCTCTTTGGTCCGAAAGGTAGTGGTAAGTCGGAACTGGGACATACGCTTTTATCGTTGTTCACGATAGCGTATAAAGCTCCGAATATTCAAAACTCTACAATCTCTGCCCTTAATGACACTGTGGCTGCTTCGGCAAATGCCTTAGCGCACATTGATGAGTATAAGAATGATCTCGACCCCAAGGTCATTGAGTTCTTGAAGGGTCTGTGGGACGGCACGGGACGTAGCCGTATGAACATGGATTTGGACAAAAAGAAGGAGGTGACAGCCGTTGATGCTGGCATCATCTTGTCAGGACAAGAAATGCCCACGGCTGATATTGCGCTCTTCTCGCGATTGATTTTCTTGCAGTTTCCACGTTCCACGTTCACGCAAGAAGAGAAGAAGAATTATATGCGCCTCATGGAGATGCGTTCGGGTGGTTTGACACACCTCACCATCGCTCTTCTCAAATACCGCAAGCGGTTTGAGGAGCGTTTTACGGGTACGCTCAAAGAGGTACGCAAACAGGTAAGTGTTGCTTTGCAAGGCAAGCAATGCGAGGATCGCATTGTAAATAACTGGTGTGTGCCGTTGGCGGCATTGCGTGTACTGCAAGATGCAGTTCCCACGCTGGCTTACGATGACCTTTTCAAGATTGTCATCGAAGGTATTCTCAAACAGAATGCGGAGTGTAAGACGAATGGCGAGCTGGGTAGCTTTTGGAATGTGGTGCAGTATCTCGCGAGTGAGGGGATCATCAATGATACGGGCGATTTTGTCATTCGCTACCTCACCAAACTCAAAACGGACATGGTAGATACTTCTTGGCTGGATAAACGGGCGGTGTTGTATATGCAGACTTCACGTATATTCAACCTTTATCGCAAGGAGGGACGCAAGACGGACGAGAAAACCTTGCCCACTGATGCACTCAAATACTACCTTGCCAACAGTGCTGCTTATCTCGGTCAGAAGGTGGTGCGCTTTATTGTGTTCCGCATTGGCTACCCTGTATTGGACTCTGCCAAACAGGACAAGCATGGCAACCCGGCTAAACTCTCTCAATCGGCACGCAGCTATTGCTTTGACTACCAGAAGTTGGTAGACCAGTTCGGCATCAATCTGATTACGGGTGACTCGGACGATGAAGAGGAATAATCTGTGGCATAAAAAATATCATTATTTTTTTTGGGGGGGGGTAGAAATAAATCTTTATATTTGCAAATGCATGTTTAACTACTAATTTTTATGATATGAGAAAGACTCTATTCATGCTTCTTACTTGTTTGTTTTGCGTCTTTGCACAAGCACAGACTAAGGTAGAGGTCACACTTACAGATGGCAAGGTTGTGAAAGGTACTACCAGAACCTTGTTCTCTGTTGATGATGCAAACTCTATTAAGGTGAAAGACGCCAAGGGGGAAAAGAAAACCTACAAATCCACAGAGGTAAAAAATCTTCGTGTTTACGATGACAAAAGCCAGAAATGGTACACCTTTGAGGCTTTGAAAGCGCAAAAAGCGTTACCCAATGTGTGGAACAAGAATCCGAAACCTTATAGCGACCCTGTGTTTTTGCAGGTAGTTTATGAAGGTAAGAACGTCACGGGATATGTCCACAACATTTCCACGCAGACCAACACTAAGACCCTTCAGCTGACAGGTACGGGAGGTATGCTCTACTTCAAGTTGAAGAACGAAGATGTAGCTCGCGCTTTTTGGATGAGTGCGGCGGTTGGTTGGAGAGCAGAACTCAAATTGGTCTTCAAGGATTTTCCTGTAATGAAACCCGTTATCAAGGAACTTGACTCAAAGTCTTTCTATGCAGACCCATTTGCGCTGATCAAAACATTTGATGGACTTTTGGACAAAAAATAAGATTGTCTGAAGGAATAAAGAGCATGGTACGCTCATCTGAAATAGGTGATTGTACCGTGCTTTTTTTGTTCACTTCTGCTCGGACGATGAAGAGGAATAGTCAGCGGAACTTTTCGTTTATTACGCGAGTTCGGGATAAGGATTGCGTAAAAAAAATAGGGTAAAACGAGCTAAAATAGTTCGTTTTACCCTTTGCTAATACATT
>OCSG01000149.1_pt1 | contig 75701 bp, 85 predicted proteins | sample 1538831 | NCBI WGS metagenome assembly OCSG01 (sample SAMN04571729, study PRJEB22368) | human gut metagenome | biome: human gut; material: stool | host: Homo sapiens | place: Luxembourg | collected 2012-09-20 | reverse complement strand
TCCTGTAGCTGAGGAAGCACCACAATTTCCTGTAGCTGAGGAAGCACCGTAATCTCCTGTAGCTGAGGAAGCACCGTAATCTCCTGTAGCTGAGGAAGCACCGTAATCTCCTGTAGCTGAGGAAGCACCGTAATCTCCTGTAGCTGAGGAAGCACCCTTATATCCTGTAGCTGAGGAAGCACCACAATTTCCTGTAGCTGAGGAAGCACCCTTATATCCTGTAGCTGAGGAAGCACCACAATTTCCTGTAGCTGAGGAAGCACCGTAATCTCCTGTAGCTGAGGAAGCACCACAATTTCCTGTAGCTGAGGAAGCACCGTAATCTCCTGTAGCATCCTGCATTGTGACGGTTTTGGATTTGGTGAAATCTATTGCAGCCTGAACGAGTCCAGCTATGCTTAATTTTGCACCAATTTTAATCTTAGTTGATGCAATTTTTGAATCTCTACTACCAGAATCGGATGAAAATTCGCCTGTCTGCTCAACTTCATGATATACACTTGTATTTGGTGGATAATAACCTAAACAATCTAAAGGGTGTTCACATGCATGAAATCCTTCATTACAAACAACAGCTTTACTTGTTTCATATTCTTTGTCTTCTTTATACTGAAAGTCTCTGCAAGTCATATCTTTATTAAAACCTTTGTAACTTTTAACTACTTTTGACATTATGTATTCTCCTTTATGCTTCTAATATTTTTAACCACAATTGTGGGTCTTGGGACTTTCTGTCTTTTGAGAATCATCGTCATTCTGCGATGCTCAATTATTGTATCTTTGATGTTTATGTATATCATATTTGCAATGAATGGAATGAACAAAATCAACAATTCGCCACCGAGCATTTCTGATTTTCGTTCATTCACTGCTCCTAATCGAGCAATTACGAATAATGGAACTGTAATAAATATTGATATTGCACTTATCCAGAATCGCATTCTATGTAGTTCAGCTTTTAACTTCTTCATTGGATTCTTTCCTTTCTTTTATTTGGACGGATTCAGTTCATTCTGATGAACAACCACAGACCGTTATGGTGACGCTTATCCGTCATGCGTCAAGGAGGTTACAAAATGAGTTTGTGCCGATTGCACTCACTTGTAAATGGTGGACTGTCAGGGAGTCGAACCCTGTACCCGCAAATTATGAGTTTGCCGCTCTAACCTGTTGAGCTAACAGTCCATATGGTGACACAGAAGAGATTTGAACTCTCACTTTACAGATTTTAAGTCTGCTGTCTCTGCCGTTGGACTACTGTGTCATATTCGGTATTGTGTAGATTGAAGGCTGACGGAACAACAGTCAAGGGACACCGCCGTTCCATTCAACGCCAAACTGAGTAACTGATCAGTATAAAATCTTTCTACCATGATAGTAGATTTTTATTTTGAACCGCAAGGTTATAAAGCTACACAATACCGTTTGGCTGAGCAGGTGGGAATTGAACCCACGATACTGGAGTCAAAGTCCAGTGCCTTAACCGCTTGGCGACTGCTCAATATATAAAACCGTAAGCAAAAGAATTTCTGAAAAACTTACGGTTGATTTTCACAACTAATAAACCAACTAAAAAAGGAGATAAGTTAAATATATATAAAATCAGACTTCCAAGCCAACACCATATTTTTCAACAAAATCATCAATCTCCTTTTGCTGAATATTAATATAGGCAGCCGTTATTTTTTGGCTGGAATGACCAAGAAATTCTGATGTAATTTGAAGTTCTTTGACATCCGTTGTATGATCTATAACATTTCGGGCAATTGTCTTTCGTAAGCTATGTGTTCCATAATGTTTGCAAAACATTTGTGGATTTTTACTATGCAGTTTTTTTGTTAATCTCTGAATGACTTTTCTCATTCCATCCACTGTATTTGGTTCATCTGGAGTAAAGCACTTAGGAAACAGCCAATCTGACATTTTTAATTTACAATTTCCATGAAGTTGATTATATTTTCCTAATTCACGGAAATAATATTGTAAAGCTGATTTAGCAAAAGAGTTAATTTTCACATGAGCATATTTCTTAGTTTTTTGCTCATGTAAATTAATGTATTCCCCAACACTTATCCCATTAGAACTGATTTGCAAAACATCTCCAATCTTTAAACTTACAATATCACCTGCTCTTCGAGCTGTATTTACACTCAATACTATATAAAGATAATTTCTCAAACTGTTTATATAATATTTTGAAGGTTTTAAAAGCTCTTCAAGCATGAGCCTTACTTCATTGGGCGTGAAAGCATCAGTGCTTTTATCAGTAATTTTCTTTGTACCTAAATAATTATTGTCTACTTCAATACAATCAATTAAATTTTCGTTATCGTTAAAATGTAATTCATCCTCATTGTCCATTTGTTCAAGATAACGATTTATTTCAACAACATTATCAAGATAACTTTCCCCGCTTATTCCAGTATTATCATTTGTAACAATGTTAATATCGGGAGCATATTGCTCCTTGAATCCAATCAAAGCCAATTGCTGACTCATATATTTTCACTCCTTATTATATGTTCCAATTCTTGTTTTAAAAATTACAAGTGACGGTCATTGATATGTATTTTTTTGGCTACTAATCTTGTAGCCAAAAAAAAATATAAATTAATCATAAGTTAAAGTATGTTCGCCATTGTTTATATCTGTTGATCATCTTTCCTTTATCAAAGTCATTTCTTGGTTCAGGAAATCCAAAACTTAATAAAACTTTTGTATTAACTTGTTTGGGTGTAACAGATAAAAATATAAAATTATCGTTAGCTTTATCATATTTGTAACATCGTTGATAAATGCCCGACCAACGAAACTGATAAGAATTAATACCACAATTTTTCCAAAGATTACGAATAAGAACCGTATCCAATTTTGGATATAACCTAAATATTTCAGCTAACATATCCGGAACTGCAAATGCAATGTTTTCAAAATTGACGATGTTATTATTAGTACCCAAATGTTTAACAGAACAATCTGCCTCTTTTGCAGTTACATTTGCCCCATTAAAATATAATAAAGCAAATATCATAGTTAAATCTCGATGAATCTTACTTTTGAAATATTTACTCCAATCCTCAGATATAATACTGTAGGTTGTCCATTTCAGTGTTGGGATAACAGTCGGTACAAATACATCAGCTTTAAAGTCAATTATCAATTTTGGAATTGGTCGTTTTAATACTTTAAAATATTCCATAATTAATAATTTATTTCTTACAATATCTTCTGTATATTTTTCATCTTGTATCTTGGATAACACATCATATTCATTCCAACACCATATAGGTGATTTATCACAACATTCTTTGTCAGATATATCTTTCAATTTATATAGCATTCTATGAATGACATATGCTGTATCTAAGTATAAAGAATGATACTCTTTTGTTTTTGCTTGACAATTTAAAATATTCTCTAATACTTGAATTTTTCCTTTTTGATCAAATAATATTTCTTCAATAATTGATTGACCTTTACGATCATTATCACACATTCCCATTAACAAACAGCCTTTCACGATTATTAATACATATTATACCAATATGTAAGGCAACTTGTCAAATACAAAATAGAAAGGTAAATCAATTATTTATCAAGCAGTTATCTATCACCTATGAAGATTGCTGTATAGATGTACAAAACAATTTAATCCCATCATGTTAATGGCACAAAGGCGAGCATCTTTTAATTCACTCTCAGTCAGTTGACCAATCTTATATCCTAATTGATTTTGATTAATTGTAGTAATCTGTTCTCCTAAGATTATTGATTCACTTCTCAAACCATTTATGTCATTTGGTTTTATTTTCATATGCGTAGGTAAATCTTTTTTATGTTTAGAAGTCAACGGCATAACCGTAACAATGCCACTATAATAATTACCGATATCGTTGCTAACAACAACCACTGGTCTTAATCCTGTTTGCAGAGAGCCTTGACCACTTAAATTTGCGAAATATACATCTCCGCACTTAATATTCTTTACACTAACATTTTCTGCGACTCTCATCGCCAATCTCCTTCCACAATAAATTTTGTATATTTTCATTTGGAATAAACAATATTATATAGGCAGTCTAAATTTTGACCGTCATTTATTCAGATTTCTTAATCTTTCATTGTTTATGTACTAATAATATCACTATCAAGCATTGTTGTCAACACTTTTTTTAAAAAAAATAGAAAATTTTTCAAAATCACTTAAATTACTTTTATGCACTTCCATTTTAGCTTTTAAACTTGCTTTCTGCACATCTTGAAACATTCTTAATTTATTTTCTATAATATAAAAACAATAAGATACATAAATTATACAATCTTCGTTGTCAGGTTCAGTTGGCAGGTAACCTATAACATACGCTTTTCTATCTGTTCCCTTTACCGTACAAACAAATTGACGACATTTAATATACTTGCAAGCCATCTGATATTCTTCTTTCGGTATGAAATCGCTAAGTGGGTATTCTCTTATGTATGTCAAGTTCTCAAAATCATAACTGCAATAATCACTAAAACATAAATCAACCAAGTTTGTAAATGTTTCATCATCACATTTAAGTGACTGGTCTAAACATTTACACCTACAATCCATTTCAAGATTGTTGCTTATTTGTGGCTTGCAAGTTCTGTTTCTGGGCATTATGATACCGTTATCAAGGTATATTCCCCAGTTCCAACATTCATTGAATAAGTTAATTGTGTTGTTCATTATACCCGCTTCCTTTTATTTTAAAAATAGAACACTTGTTCGATTACTTGATTTAATTATAATCAAAAAATTCTATATTGTCAATGAGTAAACCAACATTTATCAATCAAATCTTTGGCTCATCATCATTTCTGTTTTTAATATATTGATTTAAATATTGTTTATTATTTTTTTTGATCTTATGGTTTGCATAATTTTCTTTACTCTTTTCCCACAGAATTAAGATAATAAACCCTATAATACACACTAAAGTTATCATGATTCATCACCATATTTATATTAGGTTTAATTCTTTAGTTAAGCGTAAAGCAATTACTGATTTAAAATTTCTTATAGGTACAGATACCGTATTCATTCCATTGCCATATATTGCATGATTACCATTCTGCCTAAGAAAACTATACCCATTATTCCTTAACTTTCTTAAAAAAGCTCTTTCACTTATCTGTCTCAATTATAAATTTCCTCCAATTCTTGAATAGTCGATGACAAATCATCAAGTAAATCCTCAAAGTTATCATAAGACTCACAGTTCTCTTCATATCTTTCTGAGTTTTGCAAATTTTCAGGAACAGAATCTAAATACTCTTCTTCTTCAGAAAGAATATTTTCGAGCTTGCCAATACATATATTAATAGAATCTATTTCTACCTTAATTTTCTTTCTTCTTAAATTGTTCATATATATTCATTCACCTTTCACTATTATTGTACAAAATTTTCCTATCCAAATTCAACCCACAAAATATGGAAATAACATTGACAAAATTTTCCCAATAGTGTATCATCATATTAGGCTTTGAAAATGGGTAGGCTAACGCTGACCATCTTTCGATAGCTTACTTGGTATAGACATCACCAGATTTTCGCAGGTCGGAGTGATGTCTATTTTTTTATATAAAACCTTTGTTTTATATTTCTTCCGGTACATAATGTTCGTACCGCAGTCTATTTAACAATTCTTCAAGTGTAATTGATAGGGCATATTCTTTGTCTGTCATACCGCCTATAATAGATTTTTTAAGACTAAATCTGCTTACTATCTGTATGTCAGGCGAATTCGCAACAGAGCGAGACGAAATAATAACATAACATCTCAAATCTTTACCATAGAGCCGAATGTCATTTTCTACTCTTTCTATCATCTCGGTATGATTAACCGAGATTGGTTTATCGTTATTGTCAAACCACGGCATTTAACACCCTCCTTATTACTGTCTGAGCATAAGCATCAGTTTTAGCTTTCTCGTCAACATATTCCACCTCGGAATTAGAGAGGTTGATTTTCGCAATCACTTTACCCTCTTCGTTGGAATTTGTCGTTCTCCAAGCGTCAATATACATTATATTTTTATCATAATCAATAAAGTTGCTTCTAATTTCTTTATATTTACTTTGCATAAAGCTACATTCCTCCTTATGACGAATCTGTTCTAAAACAAGAATTTTATTTATATTCTGCCTTTATTTCTTCAACCCTCTTCCAAATCTGTTGCCACACCTGTTCGCCGTAGATATTTTCCAACAAGGGGCGTGTGTGAAATAACGAAATTATCACATATACACCCCAAGCATTAGCATCAACTTCTTCAAATTGCATTGCATAGGATTTTAGATTATTTTCTTGTGATGGATTGTAGTTATCTACATTAAACTGTCCATTTTTCACCTGCCACAAATATTACCCACCATATTTCTACGGGGCTTTCCCATACGGTGTCAATATTGATAGCTATTACATTCTTATCAGGATTAATACCTGCTTTTGTGGTTGGCGTGGCGAATTTATTTGGTGGTTCATATGTAACTGTAGGCTGTTCTAAGTTAAGTATCTTACAATTAAATACAATAACGGAATCAATAACTTTGAAAAATGATTTATTCATTGTTTATCTTCTCACTAATTATCAAGCTAATTCTGCGACATAAATATCCCAAATTTCCCACTCTGCGTCCGCATCATAATCCTCTTCACCATCCTCATCAAGAGGAATACTTTGAATGTACAACACATCATAAGTGTATGTATGAAGTCCACACTCCAATCCCCAAGTTGTTGTACATCTATCTTTTGAAGATTCAAACAACTTTCGAGCCTCCTCTAAAGTGTTAAATCTGCCGATAACACTATAAGTATCGCCTAAACAATTACCTCCGCAGTAGCACGCATGGTCGGCAAGTTGTTTTGTAGTGAGATTATTTTTACGGTTACGATATTCCCAATTTTCCATTCTTACTTCGTATACTTTTTTCATTTGTCCTTTTCCTTTCAGAACTACATTTTACCAATTCGACATACTCATATGTCAATCATCGTATTCATAAACTGTATCATAATAACTCATTTGTGGCTCGACCAACCAATCAAATGCCAAGCAATTTAACGCCCTAACGCATAAATCAGTAGTCGAAAAATATTTTTCTGTTTTAATACATTTGTCATACAGCTAATAATCTATTGTATTGTGTATCAAGTCAATGTTTGTTTGGATTTCAAACCGTTCATCTTCTGTTGTCGTATAGGCAATACCGATACATTCAAGGTTTGAAAAGTCAACATTCTCTGTTCCATATTCTTCTTCGCAAAAATCCGTTATCAACCGTTTTGCATCTTCAATTGTATATTTTCTCATTTTGTATTCTCCATTATTATATCATAATATCAACAATATTTCAAGTGAAACTCGCTAATATTTTATTATTTTCCACAATGTTAAGCCAATCTATCGGTTCTTTTGTTCTCCTGTCTGTTAATAAACCTTTTCTCAGTAAGGGCAACAGAGTGTTAAGATGAGTTTTGGCTTCGATATATGTTCCAAACAATCCGTAGGGTACATATGTGTCAGCATCTTTATTATAACCATTAACACTAAACATGCTCTCTATCTTGTCCACTTTACGCACTCCTTTTTCTTTATCGGCATTAAAATAGCTTCTCCCCTATCCGAAGAGAAATATATTGGCATTGTTTCCCATTTATCTTTATTAACTTTAGCTGTCAAATTCTGCTGACCTAAAACCTTATAAATAAGCAACATATATTCAGAATTTACCATAGGCAAACCTTCACCAAAATCGTAAATAACAAATTTGCGTCCTCCACTTTTACTTTGTATATATTTATATCTTCTGGCTCTTCTGATTGCGTACTCTTTAGCGTCCTGAATATAATTCTTATAATCTGGCTTATAATCTTTGGAGTGCTGGATATAATCCTTTAAGTATTCCAAGCTCAACAAATCAAGTTCTTCTGCGTTCTCACAAGCCGTCAAGAACAAATTATCAACACTGCCGAACGGAATCTTTGCTTCTGGAACAGGTAAATGTTCATTTAATCTTATCATAATACAGTTTGATATAATAATCTGTCGGCCTTGCTTGTCATAAAAACAACCTGCATAATCTTTTCTCACTTCGGGCGTTAGTTTAATAATCTTATTAGCTGCACTTGTAGCACTTCTTAATTCTGTTTTATTCATCATATGATTTCCTCCAATCCACAAAACCGCATTTATACCCCAAACCGTATAAGAATGACATATATGCAATATCCACAACTGCCTCAAAATGTTTTGAGTGTTCGGTTATTTTATGACAACATAATAATTTATTTATTACTTCTATGAAACATATCTTTTCTGTTTCTGATAGTCTACCCCATGTCCAAGATTTTATATAAACATTATTAAATAAATCAGTTTTGGTTATATCCATAGTTTACGCACTCCTTTTCAATTCTTCAATCACTCGCTCCAACGCAAATTTTGCGTTGTCAGTAAGTTGTCTTTGCCATACACCGTTAGATGGCGACCATCGAAATCCATTTTGTTTCAGAACGGTTCTTGTATCCGCATCAGGCTTGCCGTCAAATCTAAGCTGTAAACGCATAATATCAGCATTTTCAATAACCTCAAATAAATCTGTATTATATGTTTCATTCGTCTGTTCTGTAGCCGTTTCTTTCAGTCTTTCAAGTTCGGCAATTCTTTTCCGAGTGTTTTTAATTTTTGCGTTATTATTTGTTAAGGTGTATGAAGCAAAAGGTACGCCGTCAAAACTTTCTTTGATAGCCTTGTCAAGCTCTGTGGCTCTTTCATCTGTATAATCTTTATAGCCTTTCATTGTTTTGTGCTTACGATAATAGGCGTTTGTAGCTTTCATTTCTGTCTGCAATGCTTCGGCTTTTGCAAGTTTATTCCGCAACTGCTCTATGGCATCCGCGTCACCCGATTTAATGATATTTGTACCTCTTAACAGCCCTTTGATTTTTTCGGGTATTTTTTGAATTTCATCATATAGCTGATAGTGCTTATCTCGTGCGGCGTTCTGCTTTTCTTTCTTTATTACGGGGAAATTACTACTGCCGCTAACCATCACGGACGGACACATCATTTCAATTTTAAACTGCTTGTTATACCAGTCTGCCAGCCTTTTAGCATATCTGTCTGCCATTGTCACCCCTTTTTCTTTCAAGTCATCGGGTAACTTATCAACAAGGCTGTAACATTTATCAACCTGACTCCTGTATGCTCCTGTTTCTTCGCCTTTCTCGTAATCTCTAAAAGACCACATCTCACGGGCTTGTCTTGCGGCAGTTTCGTTAATTTCATAGTATTTCATTTTATTACCTCCGTTGAAAATTTTCGTCTATAAAGGCTTTTAACTCATTAAAATATCGGTTTTATTTTTAGTCGTCATCTTCTGTACATTCATTAAATTCAGCATACAATGTACTTATATACAGCTAAATAAATATCATAAATTTTATTTTGACACCATTCCATATCTTCATATACATCTTTCATATCATAAGGTGCTCCATTGCTTCCGTGTCCATCTGAATCTAACCAAAGATATGTTTCATAAGATACATCAAAATTATCGTAATAATCATAAACATTATCACAGAAACATTCAATGTTATTTCCTTTTTCGATTGATAAACTACACTCCTGTCCTTCAGGTGAGAAAAAAGACAACTCCACATAAGCACTTTTGTCATCTTCAGATATTTTTATATCATCGCTTATAAGAATATCAATTAACTTATCTGGTAATTTATACATTGTTTATTCCTCCTTGTATAGTGCGATTTGTGTACACACACATTGCAGTTCATTTCAATTTCAACTGTATCTTTTGGTATATCAAGTGCTTTGCAAAGTGCAATCCAATCTCTTTCATTTTTAAAATCATCTTTCCATAGCATTAAACTTTTCATATTCAATCGTCCACCTCCTCATTGTCTTCCTGATAAATAAAATCCAATAAGCTGTCCACAGAACAATTAAACAAGTCAGCAAAAACTTCCAAAATAATATTTTCCGCTTTCTCGTCATCACGATGCCTATTCAATAAATCGTTGTACACTCCAATAGCGTCATCTACATCAAGGCTTATTTTCTTTTTAAATTCACCATAGTCCATTACTTTCTCTCCTTAATTTCTTAATGTAATGTTATATAAACAAGTTCGAGCTATAAAAGTGCCGTTTTAATCTTCTCTGAATATATATTCAAGTTCTTCATATCCAACCGGAATATCATCTTCAACGGATATTGTACACCAAGCCCAACCGCCAACTTGATCTTTATTGATGCCATAATAATCTCCACCACCCAAACCGTTGCCTACGGCTGTCAATAACGGCAATGGATGTAAAATCCAACCATTATTATTACATCTTGCTTTATACTTGTCACAATCGAGATATGCTCCTATTGTATGATTAACAAGATACTTACCATCAAGATACATTTCATCCTGATGTATGCTATGTTTTTCAACCTCATCTTCCCAAGCAAATTCAAAGAGTGTCTGGTTGATTTCTTTAGAATAATCACCTATCCACGCCACTTTACAGGGATTTTTATATAACAATTTTGCAATTGAAGAAACAAATAGATTATACCACCACGAATGTTCTGTCAATTTTGGCATTGTGTACTTGCCATCAACTTTTTTGTTGTATGTGATTATTGTATTCTTAGTCTTAATTACAACATTATAATACTGTCCCATAATTAAACCTCCCTACACATTTTCTTTGCAGTTGGTACACCATACTCTTGAACAAAATTCCAAAGCACATCCAACCCTTGTATATCTATATGCAAAATTTCTGTCGAATCTACAACACCTTGCAACCAAGCTTGTGCTGTTTCATCTGCAATATTCATGAATTTTCCATATATCTTTTTACCAGTATCGGATTCCAAAAGAACAGGTAAATCTTTAGAATAAATTTCTTTCCTTATATATGGTTGTTTCTTTATGATACTTTTTGATCTCCCCATCTTATTACATAACCTTCTTCCGTTTTTTCTTTATACATGAGGTTCTGTAACATATTACTATCCACCCCAAAACGTTCATATAATTCATCGTCTGTCAAATCCTGATCTTTCATAAAAAGGTTCAATTTTTCTTTACACAGAATCATTTTTAACAGATTTCCTTCTATACTGTTTTCATAAGTTACAAAATATATTTCCTTCCATTCCGTAGAAGTAAATCTGATAAATCGAAAATAAAACTGACTCATACTTGCATTATTCCAATGCAATTCTGGAATAATACACTTATTTACAAAGTCAATATTCATACTGCACGATAATGATTGCTGTGTGCAAATTAAAACACCATTTCTTGTTTTTTTCAGTTTATTACAAATTGATATTCTTTTCTTTAATGTCGTGTTATTTCCGGTAATAACAAACAATGGTCTATTCGGATATAATTCCTTAATTGCTGTGGCATAAGAATAAACATTGTCAATGTGGCGAACACCTATTACAATTCTTTCATTATTCCACTTTTCAATCATCTCAAATACTTTTTTATATTTACTCGACAATTCAGTTGAAGAATATTCTTTGAATGTGTGAGGACAAGCACATATTTTAAGCAAAAGAGTTAATTGATTTAAGATTCTCAACATAGCATCTTTTCTGCTGTTTCCTGTTGTCTTAAATAGATATTGCATTTTATAAAATTCCTCTATTGCTATTGAATATAGTGCTTCTTCTTCCGGTGTGAATTTACAAGTGACATTTTTGATTTCGTAAATTTTCTTGCCTGTGACTTCTTCAAATTTCCTTGTGATTATCGTTTTGTCAAGCAATTTTTTCAATGCTTCTGAATTATATATATCTTGTGTCTTTTTAACAACTCCAAATACAGTGGTTTTATCTGGCAGAAAACATTTGCTGAATAATGAATATCCTTTCTTATATGCTGGGAATGGATTATTATATTGTTCATTAAAATCGGAAATAATTTCGCCTTTGGTTTCAGAATCCTTATTTTTATCCACAACATAAACAGTTTCACATTCGCACAACATATTAACGCTATTATTGTAAAGCAATTCAAGTTGAGGGTAAATTTCACAAATATTGTTTCGTGTGCTTGTTCCGGTCATACATACTTTGTATTTAATTTTTCTAAAACAACTTAATACTGCTTTTGTTCTCTTGCTATTTTGATTTGATATGCTATCACTTTCATCCATTACAAGCATAACTTTTTGAGATTGCATTTTAACAAATTTCTTAATATGTTTTTGTAAAGTATTGAGTATATCAAGAGTAATTAAAACAATTTGTCCTTTTTTAATCTTCCGAATATCCGAATAACTATTGATTCTTATATAGTCATAATGGTAAGCCTCAAGGCAATCTTGCCAGTTGTTATTTATCGCGATAGCAGTAGAGACTACAAAAGCATTTCTAATATTGTTGTGTTGGAATCTATAATCCATTTGAGCTATGCCGGCAAAAGTTTTTCCGCTGCCCTGTTCCCACTGCAAGAAAACATATCTTTTCTGCAAAAGTTTATTTATATCTTCTTTTTGCTTTTCCGTCAACTTATAAGTTTCATTTTTGTTATAATCGTGGATAGAAAAATTATCAAGAAATTTCATTATATTAGAATCTTGTTTCATATTCTTAAATGATACTTCATTACTTTGAAAATCTTTAATTTTCTTATCAATAAGTTTTTCATACTTTTTGTTTTCAAATTGATATGAACATTGACCTGAAACAATATCGTTAATAGGTACAAATTTTCCAAAATCTCCATATTGTTTATTCAATAAGATTTTCATTTTACGGCTATATGGTTTTAACTTTAAGCCATAATCAGTTTTTACTAATTCAATCTTATCAATTTCAACTTTATGTTCAGATTTAATAACTTTTCTTAAATAGGCAAGTACCTTATTAGGCGTGATTTTCCTCTTTTCCCATTCTTCATACTTCATTCCTTCTGGCATTTTCTGTGTTTGGTATTTGTAAAGATACTCGCTGCATTTTGCATATTTATCCTGTAAAGCAGGATTTCTCTTAATATCAAACATCATTTTTTTAACTTTATATTCAAATTGTTTTTGTTCTTGAGTCTTGCCATCGTGTAAATTTTCAAAAAACAACTGATTTTTCAACTTATTTCTTAAAGTGATTGCAGGCTTTATATAATTTTCATAAATGAAATTTGAAGATTCTATATTAAGACAATCAATTACAATTTTTTTCGTGCTAAATTTTACATTTAAAATATGTTCGCTTTTCTTTTGGAAAAACATAATTTTAGTAGAAAAATTAGTAACGCCGAGATTTTTGAATGTATCTGAAGGAATGTCAAACTGACATAATAGATTCCATTCTTTTGAAACTTCTTCTATCATTCCTCTATCGGAAAAATCATCCGCCAGAAAACTTGATGGAACTACCAGAGCCATTAAACCACCAGGTTTAATATTCTCCGATGCTTTAATTGTGTAGTATAGTTGTGAAACATAAGTCGTATCTCCAATTTGCCACTTCAAATTAAATGGTGGATTTCCGACAATAACATCTGCTCTTATTTCAGGATTATATACTCTTATATCTGAACACCGGATATTTGCTTTTGGGTATAAATATTTTGCAACCTTATAAGATTTCATATCAATTTCACAACCAAAGAAATTACTTTCCTGGGGAACAGAATTTGCAAAAGCTCCGTGACCACAAGTTAAATCCATAATTATATCGAATTTGTCCGGTTTCAAACATTGTATTACAAAATCGGTAATGGCATACGGTGTAAAAAACTGTCCTTGTTCAAATTCTTTTTTGGCTTCTGAATAATCATAATAATTTTCATAGTTTGAAAATTTTTCTCCACTTAATCCACCGTTTCCGGTGTATGAGCTTGCTATGTCAGTTGCAGTTATTCCGTTTTCTTCCGCTATTCCGTTGTCAATCAAATAAAGAATTTTGTTGTTAATCTCTGCCCGTTTATCTTGTGGAATTATCAAATTTTCAACAATATATTTCATTTTAATTTCCTGCTTTCAGTTTTTCTATTTCTTCATCGGTCATTTCAATATATCCAAGATATTTCTTTGCAAATTCTAATGCAAATTCAGCAGACAAAAACTTAACTGATACACTTCCATTCTTAAATTCTTGAATAGAATCTATCTTATTATGTTTTAATGTCGAACATACTTCTGTTTCGTTGTTATCGTAGAAGTAAAGAAGCGGTTTTTGGTCTGTGATTGAGTATTGGAATTTAATAGCTCTTCCTTTAACTGAATAATTCCATTTTTCACACCATTTATTCCATTCTTGCCGTTTGATGTCGTTCTTCTCCATAGCTTGTTTAATTGCACATTCTGTAAATGTCAATCCTTCTAATCTTCCGAAAATATATTCATCCAAAACTTCCTCTATTGTGATAACATCTAAACTTAAATCTTTATGATATGTAGTTCCATCAAATTTGTTATTGCGGGATAAATTCAAGTGATATTTTCGATTAAAATATCCGACAATTTTACTTATAAAGGATGACTTCAAAGATATTAGTTTATTTCTTAAATCATTTATTCCACAATCGCAATATTCCCAGATAAAGCCGCTATATTTTCCGTCATCAAATTGATTTTGCCTATCAAAAGCATTTTTGACACTGTTATAAGCCGTTGAATATGCGTTGTACGCATTCAAAAACATTTCTTCTTCAATCTTACAATGTTCCATATCTTCCGCTGGTAATCTCTTTGAATTATCTACTTTTATATCTGTAAATTTATCTAATAAATTCATATTATTAAGCCTCCAATTTGCAGTACATATCAAAGAATTTCTGTGCTTCTTCCTCTGAAATAAACTTTACTTCCCACTTTCCGTTTTTATAAAATTTGAATGATTCAACCTTATTTCCGTATGCGGAATGCAAGCCGTAAATACCATCTATTTCTTTTTTATTGTAATAAATGAATGAGCAATACCAGCTATCATAAATGGAAATGTTATTTTCTCCGCTATCAAAAAATGATAAGGCTCTCATTATTGCCCTAAATGCTGAATTATCTGTGCTTGCTTCATATTCTTTCCATATACTACTAAAATGACTATCAAAACCTGTTTCGATTGAAATTTTATTCTTGTTTAATTCAGCATAACCATATTTTCTATATTGATTAAAACAAGCAGACTTGCAAGAATCAATGATTTCTTTCTTAACTTTGTCAACAAAAGAATATCCGTCTAATTGGACGAAAATATCATCAATGATAGTATTAAAATCAATTTTTGCTGTAATAACTTTATCTCTGTATTTATCCAGAGATTTTTCATATTCTCTGTTTCTTTCTTTGATTTTATCAATTTCTTCATTGGTTAGGTTGCGATAGCCCCAATAATTACCATCAACTTGCTTTGGCTTTTCAATTCCGAGTATTTCGTCAACAGATTTTACATTTAATTCTACGCCGTATTTTTCAATAAAATAATCAACAATAGTTGTGATAAAAATTTTGTGAACTCCAGATATTCTTTCTGCAAAATCTTCTTTATTTATTGATAAAAAATGATAATCGTATTTTTTATAAGAATATCCGTTTTTAGTAAAAGTATTTTCCATCTCAATTTTTTCAAATTGTGATTGTTCTTTTTGCAGTACCTTTAGCAAGTCGCCATAAATATTTTGATAATTTTTGAGAACTTTAAGATATAATCTTTGGTTAGATTCACAAAATGCAAGGTCATCTTTTGCAATTCTTGTATCGTTTTTAATTTCAATATTTTCAAATTTACTTAATGTGCATTTTTCCATTTCGTTCATCCTCTTTTTATCCAATCAATAAGATTTTCAACTTTACTGCTTATCATATAGTAGCCATCTCTGCTTTCATCGCAGATGGAGACTTGTGTGTGGTCGTTGCCGTTGTCCTTGTAGTAGACCATCAGTGCCGTGTCGCTCTGGATTTCAACCTTGTAGTTACATAGTCTTAATACCGAAGCAGCATCTTCGATACTGCCGATAATCACGAACTTCGGACTATAAAGAGTGCCAGCATTGCGAACATAATATCTCTTGCGGTTAAAGGTGATATACTGCTTTGCTCCGTCATCCTGAATTTTGCAGGTCTTTCGGCACTCACCATCAGAGATAACCAAATCACCATAAGGTTGGATTCTTTTATTCCCATAATATGGAATGGTGTAGTTTTTTAATGCTTCAATCTTAATCATTTTATATATCTCCTTATATCGTGATTTCAAATTTAAAATACAGGCTTGTATGTATTGATAATAGGTTTCAATCCTTGTTCCGCAAAGTATTCAAGTATAGCATCATACTGCTTTCTATCAAATAATGCCCATTTAGATTTTTGTGTAATATAATGTTCTTTGTATGATATATCAAACAGAACTGTATCAGGAAGGTCATACCATCCATTGTAGATGATAACATCTCCATAAAACCACTTATAATAAAGACCTTTCTTTCTATGCGGCTTGAATGTCATTTTCACAGAATTATCATACTGTGCGTATTGCCCGATTTCGTAACTATGAAATGTTACTTTTGATACCGACATTATACCAAAGTCGCTATACTTTACGATTGTGATTCTCTGTCCTGCCTCAAGATTTGTATTTTTGAATTGTTCCGCTATGCTGTCAACTTCTGTAAGAACCTTATACATAACCGTTTTAAGTTCGGGAATTGTAATTGCTCTGACAATGCCGGCATTCAACTTGAATTTATTTGCATAAATCCATTCTTTCATACAAGCCTTATATAAATCAAAATCTTCATCCTGCCATGTCTTTTTGATTTCATTTTGACTGATAATCTCGGTGCTGACATCTTCAATAGTTTCTGCAAGTTCAATATTATGCTGATGTTCTTCTTCACTAATACCATAATCTGAATGGTAAGTGTCAACCTTTTGGCTCTGCTCATCGTAAACATATACATATCTTGCATAATTGTAACCCTGTGGATCAACGATAAGTTTCAGTTCACCATCACAATATATAGCAACGCAATCAATATTGTACCACTCGACAGTTTCCCTTTCTTCTTCGGTCATCATATCGTAGTCTATTGATGATTGGATTCTACGGTCATCTGTACGGCTTCCGCCCATTCCATCAAAGAATGAATAATCGCTCATCAACTGTTTTTCAAAAAGTGCATAAACCTCTGTGGTAAAATGTACTTCTCTGGAAACCTGACAAGTTTCTCTGCACTGTTTTTCATCATAAATTTCAGTGTGGTCAAGGTTGTCATCTTTGTTAGCCTTTAGAATGGCATTCAAAATAGTATAATCAACCGTTTTAATCTCTGCGTTCTTTTCAATTCTGTGAATTTTCTGCTGTCGTTCTGCTTCTGCTTTTTCATACTCTGCCTGCCTGATTTTATATTCTTCAACACCTTTTTTAATTCGTTCTTCTTCCTGCTTCTTCTGTTCGGCATCAAACTCTGATTTTTTTGCGAGAAAATCTGTTTCAAGCTCTGTTTCGTTCGGTTTACATTCACGCTGATTATAGTTGTAACTTACTTTACAAGTGCTGTAAAAATTGACATCAAAATAATCTGTCATTAAATCGCTGTTGTTGTAATTCCAGCTCTGTGTGTATGTATAAGCATAATTAACAATAGCCTTCAAAGCCTCTGAATTCCGTGAAAATGGGCTTTCAAGCAATTCAACACGAATACTGTTATAATCACTCGTAACCGACCATTTACACATTGAAAACCTATTCCGTAAATGTTTGCGGATATTGGCAGCAATTTCTTTTGTATTCGTTATGCGGGTTTTATCGTAATTATCTTCAATTCCTTCTGTGCGTGTTAAAGACCATAAGTCAATGTTAGTTTCTGTTTTTGGCTTATACTCAAAACTGCCTTCCGATTCTGAAATTTGATTAGCAAGAGCAACCGTTTCATCGTTTTGTTTTGCGTACCACATCCGCTGTTTTCCACTCCAACGAAATCCCGCTTCTTTAATGGCAGTAATAACATCTGTATTCGGTTTAGTGTCAAAGCGTAATTCAATGCCGTTCTTCTCTGTATTTAATGTAATGTTTAACATAATGTTACCTCCTTAAAATTCTGTTTTATATCTGAGAATGCTACACAATTTTTAATTATTCAAATTTAGCACCACTGACATACCATCCGGGATGCCGCTTTAAAAGACTTTTTAATTCATTGTCACTATAACCAACGCACCATGCTACAATACGACCGTCTTTATCTTTGACACACGGCTCTATATTATTTTTGCGTGCATAGTCTAACCATGTCATAATATTTTCCTCCTTAATATCAATGAAATGTTAGTTTTATTATCATTTTCACCCCTTACTGTTCATACACATTGTACTTCAAAATTGCATTTCCTCTAACCTGATTATCAAGGATTTTCCCTTTGTAGTTATAATACTTGCCTTTTACGGTTTCATAACCAGCAAGCCAAGGACAAGGGCATTTCTTGAAATAGTCCTTCTTTTTTCCAGTAGGCATCACCGTATGGATTCTGCCTGTAGTAGTCATCCTCGATTTTCTGCCAGTCTGCAAGAATTTTCCTCTCCTGCTCGGTCAAATCCCTTTCGCCTCTCTCATAGATGGTCAAGGATTTTCCGTCATATTCGATTAACTTCGCTGGAGGGAAATCCAAACTGCTGGTCAATCCATCGGCGGTTTCAAGCATAATTTCTACAGTATTTACAGATTGAATTGTTCTGATTCCTCTGCATCTTTCCGGGATTTCTTCTCCTGTTTTTCCAAAGCGTTCCACCATTTCAAGTTTGATTTTTCCGCTTGCTGCATCTCGTTTAAAATCTGCAAGTGTTTTCATTTCGTTTTCTCCTTTACTTACTGTAAATTAGTTTGTCGGCTGCCCCGATAAATTCCACCACGGCTTCTCCGCCGACGAGATAATTTCCGCTTTTATTGTAAATATATTCTCTGAATGCTTCCGTGCAAGCATTCACCCTCTGCCACTGATTTTCATTTCCCAAAAGCCATTTGACAATAACTGTTTTCAATTCCTTTGGCATTTTATTTTCCCTCCAATACATAGCCCTGATGGCAATATCCTGTTACTTCTGATAGATAGTCCGATATTTCGTTCTCGTCTGTCATTCCTTCAGGTATATCAATTTCTGTCGGCAATTCTCCGTCATCATCATAATCGGTATCCCATAATATGTTTGTTGCTTTTAACATTGTTTTACCTCCTTAAAATTCTTCTTTTATAAAACAGTGAATGGTCACTCTGCAATATATGAGAATCTTATGAATGAAAAAGTGTATGATATTCTATGAGCGATGGCTCTATAACATCTAATATTTCATCTAAGTCCTTTTCAGAAATAATATTTGTGAATTTATTTCTTGCATAATCGTTGATATATAAACTTATTTTAAGCCTATAATCGGCTAATGTAGCCTCGGCTGCGGTTTCCCAATTATTGAATAAGATATCATACAGAGTTATTTTTTTTAATTCCTCCTGTGTATAGTTTTCAGTTTCGATTAACTGCTTTTCAGTTACTCCGCTTTTTGGATTTGGAAAAATTGCATACATTTTCATATTGATTCCACCTTTAATTTTTAATTATTTTGAGTTTTCACCCTATAACATAACTTCATCTGTAAGATTATTTAATATACCCAACAATGCACAATAAGTGCATCCGTTTTTGTTGTACAAGTCTGTTGTAAATATTTCTGTATAGTTTCCGCTCTGTACAGCTTGCAACATCTGTTTAAAAAATAACTTGTTAAAATAACGGATATTGCTACATTCTGCTTGTAATTCTGTTTTAACTGTTTTATATAATTGTTCAAATTTTTTTGTTGTCATAATATTTCAGCTCCTTCTATATCAAAAAAAGTTACATTTGGATCTTCAGGTAATACACTATATCTAACATCATTAATAAATATAATTTCAGATAAGCCAATACAATAATTATATTCGCTGAATCCTGTTGTAACTTGATATAATCTGTTTGAAATTTCAAGCCAAGTGCCTATTTTTAAGTTTGCAAAATCTTCAAATGTTTCAATAAATGTTCTAATTCCCATTTTTTCAGTCTCCGATCATTACAAGAAATTTACAACAGTAATAAAAACTTAAATAAGCAGCAGTAAAAGCAACAATAGCAATTGCAAGAAATAAACTTGTTTCAAGTGTTACGGCTCTGTTATGTTGTTTTTTTCGGTTTACTATGTATTTTGTGGGCGTTTTCATTGTGTTTTTTTCTCCTTCTTTTAAGCAATAAAAGCATTAAAAAAAGAAGCTAACTTGCGTTAGCTTCTTTACAATTTAGATTATTCAATTATTTATTTTCGGGTTTTTTAGCTTCAGTTTTTGTCTTTGAAGGCTTTTCAGCTTCTTTTTTCGGTTTATTTTCCTTTTCGGGTTTTATAGCTTTTTGCACAACTATTTTTACTCTTAAGAATAAATTGTTCGTCATTGATTTTTGATTTTACAAGATTGAATAAATGTTTTTCCATCTTTTTTTCACCTGCAAAAGTGATAAGCCTTTTATTCTCGGCACATTTTGCGCAGCTATCAATAATGTAGTGAACATCTTTTTTGCTCACAAGTAAATTAAAGTCCGGAAGCATCAGCTTCAGAAGCTCGGCAAGTGCTTTTTGAATTGTGTTGATTGAAACTGAAGAAGGGCGGAACACTGCAAAATCAGAGTCAGCATTAGTATTTGGCACATTTTCAAATTTTTGAATTGTTTTTGCTTCCTGCTGATTTTTTGCAAATCGAAAACAAAGAATATTGAAAAGCGTTAAAGCAAAATCATATTTTGGATCAGTTAAGTTTTTATATTTTGCTTTAATAGCTGCGAACTCAATAAATTTTGATTTTTCATTAAAGTTAAAATCTTTATCAATTTTAATAAAGCCGTTCATAAATTCATTTTTACAAATAAATTCAATTAGGTTTTTGCGATCATCTTTAAACCGTGAAACAATTTCATTGATTTTAAAATCAAGATAATAATTGTTGAAATCATTGCAAAAATCAACATTTTCGTTGAACAAGTCAAAATCATTATTCTTTTTTGCATATGTAAAATTATTTTTGAGTGCTTCTTTAATGCCTTCAAACTCTTCTTCCGTATGTTCCTGCTGCAAATTTGTCTTTTTATCAAATTCGCAAAATGGATTTGCTGAATAAGTCAAAATGTTTTCGGTTGTTGTTGTTTCGGTTGCTGCCGTTGTTGTTGTTGTTGTGTTAGGTTTTTTCATTGTGTATTCCTCCTAAAAAATGAATAATAAAATATATTTATTGTTGTTTTTTCAAAATGATATAATTCACCTGCGGAATTTAGCACCATTTCTAAAAAACAAAATGAATACAAAAATGTAAAAATATAATAGATTTAAAATCTTTTTAACATTCGCATTCACGAAGTTTTTTTTATTTGGAGCTTCAAAAAATTCATTTTGCAGCCCGAAAAAGATTTTTTTGTCTATGTTTTTCAAAGATCTAAAAATAACTCAAGCACATTAAAATATTAATGGATGATTTGTTTTTTTTAATTGATGGGGTAGGGCTGATAGGCTCAACCCTTCAGAAGCCTTTTATTTATTGAATTATAGGCGTGTTAATATTTCCGTTTCGCCATTATATGTAATTGCAATATTGTTACTTGAAGTATAATCCACTTCTAAATGTTTAAGTATATAAGATCCTGTAATTTTAACAGTACAAATTACAGTACATGCAAAAATAGCAATTATTACAAAAATTAATGCTATTTTTTTGTAGTTACTAAAAGTTTTCATTTTGTTACCACCTTTAATTTTTTTGCATTTGACAAAGAATAAAAAATAATGTATGATACTGTTTGAGATCTTAAACATCTTTTTTTCCTTTTTGTCTACGACAATTATATCACAAGTTAGTATATTTTTCAAGTAGTATTTTACACAACGATATATTAACTTATTATATCATTTTTATGCAATATGCACAATAACAGAAGGTGATACAATGACAATAAATAACAATAATAACAACAATAATTTACAATTTAAAACTTCAGAAGCCCAAAAAAGAGCAAATGCGAAATATAATAAAAAAACATATAGAAACAGAACGGTATATATTAAATTAACCGATTTAGAGAAGATTGACGCATACCTTCAAAGTGTGGGTATGAGTTGCACACAGTTTTTTTATAAAGCGTTAAGGGATAATGGTGTGGATGTATAAATATAATGAGATATTATTATTAGGTGGTTAGGTTTATAAATTGTATAATTGTTTAGGTGGGTGAAGTGGTGTTGATGGTTCGCAGGCTGGAGCAGGAGCAGGAGCCGGAGGAAGGAAGCACAAAAGTGCTTTAGCAAATTAAAGTGTTATAAAAAATATAAATATTTATTTTTTTTTCAAACTGCATCCGTATATATTTATAAATAATATAACTGTATAATCAATGAATACACGAAGTCCTCTAATGCTTTAATGCATTAAAGTGTTATAACAAATATAACTGTTTTTTCTCCCACTCCCACGAACTTATAAAATAGCTCTTCAAGCTCTTTTTTAACTGTCCGCTTTTTGTTGTTTTGCGGACAGTTAGCAAGTTTTTTAATACCGATGAAGTAAGATCACGTAAGCTGTTGAAACAAAATAAAAAACAATTTTCTTCAGATTTTAAAAGTCAAAAGAATAAAAAACTTCCGATATTATCTATCTTTTTTTGATTTTCTTAAAGTTTAAAGTATAATGCAAAAAGCAAAAAAAAGTACAATAATTTATAATTCAAATTTCATAACGCTAACGCTTTATGCCGCACACTAAACGGCTATATATAAGGGGGGTAGTTTACATTCCCTAAACGGTTTTCATCTCCCCTACGGGGCATAGTACACTCATCCAAATATTCGCCATCAAAAATCCAATTATGAATTTCCCCACCTCCCCTATCTCTAAAAATCCCCTATTTTCACTCTTATATTTTTGACCACTTTTTTCCAACCAATTTAAAAATTATTAATGTTTTCTAAATTCCTTAAATACCGCATATTTAAGCCATTTTTACTCATCAAACCCATACAACATTATTTTCATATTGAATCCCTTAAACTCCCTTAAAACCTCATTGCTAAGCCATTTTCACGAATTTAACATAGAATTAATAAAAAAACGCAATTTTACAAATTATAGTATTTTCAATGATACAATTAATATATTTTTTAGTTTTTAAGCCATTTTTTAAATAATTTACGCTTTCAATAATTTCATAATCTTAATAGATTTAATATTCAAGTTCATTCCAATTCATTTTCTTAAAATACCGTATATCTAAATGCAAAAAAATACTTTATTTTTTTCAACTGCTATTTCTGTAACCATATACAACTTTTAACTTATTACTCTTATTTCCCATTATTGCTTAATAATCATGTTAAAAACCAATTTTAATTCTTAGTTTAACCACTCATTTTTGTATGAAGTGGTCTTTTTTTATTTCTTAAAGATCTAATCAAACAATCACATTAACGCTACAGCAAAATTACAAAAATCATTATGTCAGACAACAAATTGAAAATAAGAGACGAGTAAACTCGGATGTTATTTTCTGTTTGTTGTCGTAAACAGTTGTTGATTGTTTTGCCTTCAGGTGAAACAAGAAATGACTGTTTACATTTATTGGCTTGGCAACAATTATGTGATAAGAAATTTATTTGTTATAATTCACAATAATAAATATCTCTTATACTGCTCATAATCTCTATACGCTCTCAGATTGCAATAAACTTTCTTTTATGTAAAAATACCCTAATACATCAATAACTTTGCTTACAATCAATTTCTAAGCCTTTTAGAGCACATTCTATTTTATTTAATTCTTTAATAATTACTTTTAAAAATACAACATATCTCTATTTTGCTCTATTTTGCCATGTATTCGATTTTTTGTTTTAGTAATGTAATTATACTATTTTTGTATTTTGGCTTAATACAAGTCATTTTTCGCAAGAATAGAATGAGTTTTGAACGCAAATGCTTACTACATATTGATTTAAGATTAATTTAATAATATTTTTTACTTTTTTTTGCTGAAACTATTGCAATTTTAAAATTATCTGTTATAATATATTTTAGACATATCAGTTACAAGTGACGGTTAAAGATTATTTGTATTTACATGTTCAGGATTAAATAAGCGTTAGCGTTTTAATCCGTTTAAGGTTTAGTTATCGCTAAGCGTTAGCTTAGTGAGAAATAAACCGCAATCAGCCCCCGTAGCGTTAGCTACGGCACAAAAGAATGAACATATCTAACTAATAAGTTTTCTTATTGGTTTATTTCTTTTTACTCGTGTTCACCGTCATTTGTAATTTATGTTTTATTTGACTATTTATTTTATTCTTTTGTTTCTTATTTCTTATTTTCTTAATTTTATTTTGAATTTAAAGAAAGAACCAAAGAAAAGATTTACTTATTACCCCTTTAGGGGTAATAAGTAAATCTAATAATATTAAATTTCTTATATTTATTTCTTATATAATTTATATTATTAAATATATATTATATTATAATTTTATATTATAAATAACAAAAAAGGTGTGAGTAAAAAACGAACACCGTATTAATGAACTTTTATTTATAAAAGGTTGTGTGCAAAAAATAGTCGAAAAGTGGTTACAATTTTGTTACAAAAAGGATGATTGAATGGTGTATGCATATAAAAATAAGTTTGTCAATTTTAAGTTACTTGTAAATCAATCAGTTACTTCTAACATGACAATACCAAAAAACATTATTGATGAATTATTCAAAAATAAAAATGAAAAAGTTTGGTTTGCGTATTATGTTATGAGAGGACTTGGGCGGTTAATTATGTATTCACAAGCAATACATAGTTGGAAACAAGATAAATTTCAGGCAAGCAATCAAAAAAATGGTAATAAGATTATTGCCGATTATTTTAATAACATAAGACTTATTGAAATCAAACGCAGTTTCACTGACTTGACCAAAGACATATTTGAGAATTTTTCATTTTATGTAATTTTTGAAACTTTATTTCCTTTTGTAGATAGAAAGTTTTATAAGTCACTTGAGAAAATCTTTTTTGATGGATTGGAATATTTTATTAGAACAGGTAAGATTGTACGAATTTGTAATCGTAGAATTGGTTATCCGTATTATCGGACTATGTATTGGAACATCACTGTTGATATAAAGCCAATTTACATTACAGATGAGTTTGCAGATGAATTAACAGTTGAGACACTTAACTTACCCAATAATATTTTAAACACTTCCTATTCATTTAAATCTGAATGGTTAAGTCAATGTTTTAAGATTACCGGAGCGAATCCAATGAAGGCATTAAGGATGTCAAGAGTTTTGTGTTTTATAATAAATAAAAGAATTAAGCGATATCATAAAAAAATTGCATATCTATCATTTAGGACATTGAGCAACCTTACAGGACTTTGTGAACGAAGTATTAAAAATTATGTAAAAGAATTACGAGATAATAATTTACTCTATTATGACAACTACATTTTGATTGCAAATCCTCTGAAGCAGGTGTGTAAGTATAGCAAAAATTTTTATTGCCTGCCTGAAGATAAAGACTATTTAGAGAAAATAGTTGAAAAATATAGAATTAAAAAAATTGAAGCAGAACAAAATACAAAAGTGAAACAACCAATAAATGAAATGATAGAAAATTTTGAATGAGTCTTTTAATACATTATTTGGTATTTAGTGTAATTCACTTTAACGCTTTAGTGTGCTAAAGGGTTTTTGCGAAAGGTTGTGGTATATTCAATTACTTTTATTTAAATGAAATTAGTTAGACACCTTTTTCGATTTTGACTAATGGGTAATTTAACTATTGAGACATTAAAAAAACAATTTAGAATGGTCAGAAAGGATTGATTGATAAATGATTATGAAAGGAAAAGTAAGGTTACGAAAAATTTCAATTGCATATGGCACGATGTTTGCGAGGATAATTGTATGAATTGTGAATTTGGTGCGAACATAGAAGTTTTGGCTGAAAGAGAGTATCGAGAAAGTCTAAACGAGAGACAGGAATATTACCTTGACATTATTGCAGATTTTAATGACTAATAAAATTTAGTTTTAAAAAATAACATAATGAGATAAGATCTACATAACAACAGAAAGGAATGTATGACATTGAATAATTTAGAAAACAAACAGAATGATTGCCGTAATTATGAAACAGAATCACTTTTAATTGGTGTTGATGGTTCATTTAAAATACATACTGAACCTCCTACATCAAGTGCAATTGAAACAGTGTTTGAAATAATGCGTACTGAGGATGAAAAAATCGTTTATAACATAGAGAGACTGTTATACTTTAATGCGGAACAAGAAGAAGCTATATTTTGGAAGAAATGTATTGATAGTTTGATTAATTATGTCGGTAAAGAATTGAACTATAATTTTAAAAGAATCCCTATTATGCCATTTGCCTATTCACAGAATGTGTGTTATGTGATTAACCGATTATTAAAAATCGTAATAGGCAACGATAATATGCAAAATCAAACTTTTGATACTGTAGCATCTTTAGCAAATTGTTGCTTAACTATTTTGCAAGATAAACGATATGATACCATTGAAGATTTGATTAATGAGGTATCAATCTGTGTTCTCGTGATGTTAATTTCAACTAATCTTGATTTAACTAATCTTGATTTGCAAAATATAAATATTTAAAATTCAATAATAGTATTGACAGGAGTGTGATATTTAATTAATTACAATAGGGGTGTTACAGCATAGCTAAGTCAACAAGTATGGCTCAAAGCAAAGCTGTAAGTATACCGTTATTGGACGGTAAAGATGTGTATATTGCAAATCATTATATTAACAATAGTTTGAACGGATATACACTTAGAGACAAATTTGGCGACTTAAATATAAAGAAATTTGTCGCCACAATGGATTATAGTTTAGACTTAATTAAATTAAACGATGTTTACAAAGAAGTTTATCGAAATAGAAATTTTTATGAATATGTTGGTAGAAATAAAAAATATACAAGGCATGTTATAAATGTCACTTTTAAATACAGCAATAAACTTTACAATCGGGCTGGTTCAGGTTTGTATATTAAATTCGGTTACTCCCCTACCGAAGTTACATTAGAAAATAATACTTGTATTAAAGATGGTACTTTAATAGCTATTCGAGTATTACCAGATGGTAAAGAAAAAAATATTACAGAAGATTATCTTGTGAAGTCTCCCCTTTCACAAGAAATCTTAGGTGAATATTTTTTTTATGATAAAGAATTATCTGTTTATAGAGCTAAAGATAATATTGAGACATTAACCTCAATTTCTGACATTAGAACTGATTTATATGAAAATGGTTTTGTTTGTGACGGAATTAAGTATGTACGATTTAAACGCAGTAGTGGTAGCAGTCGTGTAGGTAAATGCCTATTTATTGACGAAAAATTATACAAAAAGATGCATAAATGGGAAATGTGTGGATTAAATGTAAAGAATGGTGTTAAATGTGATTTGGCGAGTCTTGAGCCTTATATAGCATTAACTCTTTCTTCTATCATAGACACAATAACCATTGAACCAAATGAAATTCTTGTCATCCCCGATTATGAAAGTAAATTTACGACAACTTGCGTTGCTACAGAACTTGATAAGGATAATAGACTTGTTTCGTCAGCAAAACAAGTTGATATGTCAAATAGTATTTGGGATGGACAGTCCTTATTAGATGTTAGTAAATTTGAGGACTACAAAAATTATGGTATGTTGTTATTGCGTACACGCTTTTTTAAATCTGCTTGTTTTAATACTAATATTCAGCAATGGTTTACTGATAATGGAATCACTGACATATCGCAATTAAATGGATATACTCAAGCCACAACATTATCTGATATTAAATTAATTACTACTCCAAGTAGTATTAAATATTTAAAATTTGGTTCTTTAGAAGATTGGCTATGGACAATCGAACCACAATTTGGTGTTGTGAAACACGAAAAGCCTACTCATTATTTTGATGGTAGAATGGTTCAAACACATTATCAATTGCTTAATACTTTACAATTAACAAAAGATGAAGTAAAGAAATTTATTCAACCTACAATTGATTATATTATGAAATTGAAAACAGACAATGCTGTATTTAGGCATCACATTAAATATTCAATTCCTGAATATACAAATGCTGAATCTCAACAATTGGCGAATAAAAATGATATTGTATATTACTTGCTTGGACTAAATAATAAATTTAGCCAAACCAAAATGTACAAAGACTTTTGTAATGAAACTGTTAAGGCATTTGTTAAAAACTGTCGCAAGGGACATATCTTCGTACACGGTAATTATTCAACACTATTTGGCAACCCTATCGAAATGCTACAAAGTTGCATTGGACGATTTAATGGAGAACCTAAAATTAAAGCAGGCACAGTACATTGTACGATGTTTAATAATGGTGATAAGTTAATAGGAAGTCGTTCTCCTCATGTTACAATGGGAAATATTTTATGTTGTCAGAATGTAATATATGAGGACATTAATAAATATTTTAATTTAAGTAATGAGATAGTATGTGTCAATAGTATTCGTGATAATTTATTAGAGAGATTAAGTGGTTCAGATTTTGATTCTGACACTGTTTTGTTGACAGATAATAAAATATTATATCAAGCTGCAATTCGTAATTATGATAATTTTCTTGTACCGACAAAATTAGTGTCAAGTAAAAAATGTGAGCGTAGATATACGGCACGAGATAAAGCTGAACTTGACATTAAGACAGGAACAAATAAAATTGGAGAAATCATTAATTTATCTCAAGAATTAAATTCTAAGTTATGGGAATTAATTTATAACGGATATGATATACAATCAAATGAGGTACAATCACTTTATGCTGATATTGCACAATTAGATGTGATGAGCAATTTGGAGATTGATTCAGCTAAAAGAGAAAATCCGGCAAACAATTCTATGGAGCTTAAATTATTAAAAGCTAAATATGCTGTATATGATAATAAAGGCAGATATGTCCGACCTCTATTTTTTAAATATTTGGATAAGTATAAGGGGTACGACAATAATCGAAAACATTATCGGCTTTATAATACTACGATGGATTATGTCGAACTTGCTTTAAATAAAATACCTCGTGTAAGAAATAATGCTCCCCTTTTAAATTTATCAGATATTTTTAAATCATCTAATGCAATTGATGGACAAGTGTATTATGAACAAGTTGAGCGTATATTATCCGCCATTCAAGATACTAAAGACGAAATTGGTCATTTGTGGTCAAAGTATAAATCTAAAACTGGGAATGTCAATAAAGGTGAAGATACCTTCTCTTATGAGCAGTGTTTAAAGATGACAGAAGAAGCAAAAGAAGATTGTGTAGAATACATTAATTCACTTAAAATTTCTAAAAAAACAATGCGTTATCTTTTATCTTTAATCGAAAAACCCACACATAAAAATTATTCAGCATTATTTTTATCAGCAATATTCACTTATCACAATATAAATTTTGATGAATTAGTTGCCGATAGTCAAGAAAATGTATTTCAAATTAAAGAATGTCCGATAGAATCAGAACAGTATGATATTAAGTTATATGACTTTAATTACCGATATGTAAGTAATGTGAATACATAAAAATAGCTCATTTTTTGCAAAAAACGGCAAAAAACTAAGTTTTTTAAATTGAAATCTTCAAAAAAGCCAGTATTTAAGCCATTTTTTATGATAAATAAAAGATGTATATGGTAAAGAGAGTGAATCTCCCCATCACTCTCTTTAAATATAATTTAGAAAGAGTGATTTATTTTTGTTTCCTATTACAAAGGAAGAAAGTGTAAAAATCAGAAAGAAATATCCTGAAGCAGAAATCAGAAGAACTGTTAAGCAGAAAAGTAAGAGGCATAAATATTTTTGTCCAGAGATAAAAAAATATCTTGTATTAATCAAAGACACGAATGAGATAGCTTGTTCAATCTATACACGAAAGAGAAAATACTTTAATGCTTGATCCAAAATATCAACAAAAACCTAATGAAAATTGGCGTGATTATGGAATTAGGTTGATTGGCACATTAATTGAACAGAGACCAGACGATTTAGAATGGCAGGATATAGTAGATGCTTTAAATTTAAACATACATAGAGATAGTTTGAGGAAAGCTCAAAATACGGAATTTGGCGGTTATGCTATTTACAAGTATATGTTAGATAAAATTGATAAACTTAGAGCAGAAAATCAAAATTGCACAACTGACGAAGATTATCTTGCAAGTATTAAAGAAGAACGAAGAAAACTTGAAAATGAAAAATATAAAATTCGTGATGAACGCAGTGAACTAAGACGATTACAAAGAGAAGAATCTCGTAGAGAAAGCTTTATTGATTTAATTAAACGAGTATTAAGTGATAATATAGAACCTTTGCCCTATTCGGTTTCTAATTCAAATAAATGTGAATTGGCGGTTATGGATAAAGGGATTAAAGATGTAGATGAGTCTACTTTGATTATACCTATTACAGATGTACATACTGGTATAGTGTGTAAAAATTCTTGGAATAGTTACAGCTCTGAAGAACTGATATGTAGATTACATTCATATTATCAGCAAATATGTGCTATTCGTAAGAGACATAATGCTCATAATGCTGTTATTGTGCTTGGTGGAAATTTAATTAGTGGTATAATTCATAAAAATTTACGGATAGAGAATAATGAAAATGTTATTGAACAATTAAAATTAATTTCTATTTACTTGACAAATTTTGTTAAAGATTTATCAGAAGAATTTAAAGAAATTAAAGTTTATTCTGTCAATGGAAATCATTCACGAATAATGGAGAATAAAGAAGAAGCACTAAAGGGTGAAGAATTGGATGCGTTAATTCCGTTTTACATGAAGGCATCGTTGCAAAATTTCCATAATGTACATATATTCACTGAAAATTCAACTGACGATACAATGGTTGCTTTTAAAATTTATGATAGATTATGGTACGCAGTACATGGAACATATGACAATCCGGCAAGTGTTGTTCAGAATTTGACAATGATGACAGGACTTAAACCTGACGGTGTTTTAATGGGGCATAAACATACTAATGCTCTTTTGAGTGTACATGATACTAAAGTTGTACAAAGTGGTTGTTTATCAGGTGTGGATAATTACGCAATTCAAAAAAGACTTGCAAACACATCCGAACAATTTATAGTAGTCAGTACACCTAATAGTACAATTGAATGTTTATATGATGTTCAATTAGCAGAACCTTCTGTACAAAAAGCGAAAACAACAATTATAAATTCAACGAAAGAAAAGAACGAGCTGTTATAACTCGTTCTTTTTTCTATTTTTTTTGCGTAACAAGTAAGGTGGTGATTGAATGCCTGTAAGAAGTAAAAAAATATGTCTACTTGACTATGATAAACTAAGCAAAGTTAATTCTGAAACGCTTAAATTATACAAGAAATATGAAGCTGACATGGCTATTCGAGAATTGTCCAAAAAATCTATTGCAGTGTATTACAATGACCTTGTTAATTGGTGGATGTACATTTATGACTATCAGGATAATCGCTCAGTCAAAGAAATTAACGAAGATGACATTATTGAATTTATTTACTTTTGTAAGCAGAATGGTAATAACACCGAAAGAATAAAGCATAGAATGGCTTCAATTTCAGCTTTTTATAAATTCTTAAGAAAAAGAAAGTTAATTGTAGAAAACCCAATGGATTATGTTGACCGTCCAAAAAAAGGGCAGGCTGTTGTTAAGCAAACTTTTTTAACTGTTGAACAAGTAGATATAATGAGGAAAGTCTTGAAACAGAAGATTGAAGATAGTAAAAATAAATCCTTGCGTTGTCAACATGATTCGATTATGTTGAGGGTGTATGCAGAATTTTCGCTTATTACAATGGCAAGAATAAATGCTATTGCTAATTTGCGTTGGGAACAAATTGATTTTGCTGAATGTGTTGCAAACGATGTTATTGAAAAATTAGGCAAAATTGTAAGTTTATACTTTGATGAGAGTACTAAAGAGTATTTGATTGAATTACAGAATTTCAGAAAAGAAAACGAAATTAACGATAATGGATGGGTATTTTATTCTATGGCATCGCAGACAGGCAACCACTTATCAACAACAGCCTTATCTGATATGTGCAAAGAAATTGGACAAATGATTAGTGTTCCTACCCTACATCCACACGATTTTCGTCATAGTGGTGCTACTTTGTATAAGAATGCAGGAATGTCTTTAGAAGAAGTTTCACATTGTTTACATCATGAGAGTACAGAGGTTACTCGAAAATTTTATATCAAAGAAAATGACACTGAATTAAGGGCGAAAAAGAATCAGTGTCATATTTAAAGGGCGGTGAGCGTTAGTGGCAAATAATACAACTACCAAAACTCAGCGTGAATATAAATGTAAAATATGTGAAAAATCATATAAAAATATTACAGGTAATTTTTATAAATCTGCTAATTCTTTATATTTCATTAGCAATAATGGCATTATAGATGTGTGCGTAGATTGCTTAAAGGAGTTATTTAGTCAATTAAGTAAAAAATATGATTCTGATAGAATGGCACTTATTGCAATTTGTGCTTTAACCGATTGGTATTACGATGAAAGTGCATATAATACAGCTATAAAAAATCGAGAAGAATTTAGTATTGGTGTATATGCAAGACTTATGAACACTGTTAAGTACAAAGGAAAAACTTTTATTACCAGTGTTGCAGAGAAAAAACTGGGAGAAACAACCATTCAAATGGTTGAACAGACTCATGATGTGGGCTGGAGCGATATTGATAAAAAGAACAGAGATACTGTAATTGAAATTTATGGATATGATCCATTCCCTGATAATGATTTTTCAGATAAAAGTAGAAAATATTTATTTAATACAATAATAGATTTTCTTGATGAAGAAACTCAAGAAGATGCTTTCAAGAAGTCACAAATCATTCAAATTGTGGTTAATAACGAAATGATTCAAAGGTGTAATGCAAAAATTGCTTCTTTAGATGAAACAAGAGATCTTGAGCAAATTAAAAACTTAAGTAATATTATTACCTCGAAAGTTAATGATAATGATAAAATCGCAAAAGAAAACGAAATCTCTGTTAGAAATCGTAGTAACAAAAAACAAGGTAAAGGTACATTTACAGATTTGCAAAAAGAATTAAGGTTAAAAAACTTTGATGAAGCAGAAGCAAATTATTATAAGCAATTACAATCTGAGGGTAGTGCATGGGCTGTTAATCAATCTATGCAAGCAATAAAGAAAAATTCCTTTTTTGATGAAAGTGACCAAAAAGAAATTGTAGATATACAAAGAGAACTGATAGAAAAAAAGGATAAGGCATTAGATGATGCTTTAGAAGAAAACAGATTATTGTATGTAAATATTGAGAAATATAAATCTCGAATAAAGGAACTTGAAAATAAAAATAGCGAACTTAATGAAGAGTTGACAAGCTTTAATAACAAACATAATACAGGTGATGACAATGAGTAGTTGTCAATTTATTATGTCTGAGCGTAAACGCAGAATTTGTGAATTAGATGCTAAAAGTATTGCTTTTTATAGAAAAAACCCATGTATAGCCTGTGAAGATTTACTTGGTATTAAGCTTATAGATAGCCAAAAGTACATATTACAATCTATATGGAATGCTGGTCATTCAACATTATGCTGTTCCAGAAACTTCGGAAAATCTTTTCTTGGTGCAGTATTTATGCTTTTAAAAGCTATCTTGTATGAAAATCAAGCAATTTATATTGTATCTTCTGTTGGTGATCAAGCTAAAGAAACTTTTACTAAAATTGAAGAAATTGTTCTTAACACAGGTAAAACTGCAAATTCTATTAGAAGTTTGAAATCAATTGTAAAAAATGAAGTTGTAATTACCCCACCTTCACAAACAGGATTTTCACATTCAGCCAGTGGTTATCATGTTAAATTCTTTAACGGTAGTGAAATTTATACTTTAAACTCGAAACCTGACAACAACAGAAGTAGAAGAGCTACCCTTGTATTTTTTGATGAAGCAGCGTTTTGTGAAGATGATCTTATTTTAGTTTGTGAAGCATTTGCGACACAGAATATGGATTTTGAAACTTCTACTGATGAATTGTACAACCCTAAAACAGCAAAAAGGCAATGTCCAACACAATTAGTTTATGCTTCTTCTCAAGGCGGTACTGATACGGTGTTTTACAAACATTATAAAGAGTTTGCTAAGAGAATGATTGCTGGTGACAGAGAGTATTTTTGTTGTGATATGGATTGTATGACAGCTATAAATGTGTATTTAGATGGCAAGAAATGGACTCCTCTTTTAACTATGGATAAAGTTGAAGCTGCTTTAAAAGGTAATAGACAAAAAGCATTAAGAGAGTATTATAATCAACCAATTGTTGATGGTGGTGTAAATCAAATTGTCAAAAGAGGTATGATTACTCGAAATGAATCTTTTATTTTACCGACTTTATTTAGAGACGGTAAGAACAAATATGTTTTAGCATTTGATCCAGCTCGTACTTTTGATAACAGTGTAGTTACTGTAATGGAAGTTTGCTATGACAAAGAAATAGGATACTATGGTAAAATCGTCAATTGTGTTAATCTTGTAGATTTAGGCAGTAAACGAGGATATAAGTTAGATTCAAATAAACAGGTTGATATTATTAGACAAATGCTAATTGATTATAATGGCGGTGCTCCTGATTATGAGTATCTATACAAACTTTTAATTGACGCTGGTGCTGGTGGTGGTGGTCAACAGTATGGTGATAGATTATTGCAATCTTGGACTGATGTCAACGGTAAAAAGCATAAAGGACTAATAGACGCTGATTATAGACTGTTTGAAGGATATGAAGATTTATACCCAGACAATATAGATAAACTTGAGTTAATTGATCCAAGATCTGAAAAGCGGATTATGGTTGAAGAAATGATTGAAATAGTATCAATGGATTTGATTAAATTCCCAAGAGAATATTCAGGCAAAGGCTCAATTAGAGTTTATGAAAGCAATGGTGGCGGAGAAGAAAATGAAGAAAGTTATAAGGATATAATACTATCTGATGAACAAGAAGCAGCTTTGTATAACATTGATACTTTAAAAACTGAAGTAACTTCTATTCACCGTTTTACTAATAATTCAAGTAAAAATGTTTATTATGCTTTGCCGAAAGATAAAGAAAATAAAATGCACGATGACCGTTTTTATACATTCATTATGTTGTGTCATTTTTTGTACCAATTAAGACGAGAAGATAATTTTAGTTCGGTAATGAATAGTGATGCATATACTTTTCAACCTTTGTATGATTGAGAAAGGAGTGATAAAAAATAAGCATATTAGATAAATTATTTGGCGGTAAAAGAGAAATAAATGATAATCTAAATATAAAAAATAATAAGCAAGATAATAATGAATTGTGCGCTAATAACAGTGAGATAAATTCACATGATTATTCACAAATAAATTTCGCTCCTGACCTTGTTGAATATTGTAACCATCGTCATTTTAATGGTGAGTTACTTTATTCTTTATCACAAGTTGAAACAATTATATCTCATCCACAAGATTACCCAGTGGCTGCAAGGAAGTTGGGACAATGGGCATATAATACAGATGGTGCTATTAAATCAGGAATTAATAAAATGTCTACGATGCATTATTTAAGCTATGTATTATTTAGTCCAAGTTCAAAAGGTAAAGATGAATTGGTTTTAAAAAACAAGCAAAAGTTTAATGCTACTTTAAGAAAAATTCGATACAAAAATTTTTTTAGAGATGGCATTAAGAGAGTTTCGATTGAAGGAACGGCTTATTATTACTTTGATGTTCAAAAGAGAAATTCAAGTGTCGGAAAATATATGAGTGACATAGATGTTTCATTTATTCAAGAAATAAATAATAAGAAAAAATTAGATTATGAAGTCAATTTATATTCTTTACCCTTTGAGTATTGTCAGTTGGTAAGTCGTCAAAATGGAATACCAATTATAGCTTTTAATGTCAAATATTTTACCGAGAACTGTGTTTCAGAAAGTGAAATTCAAAGGCAGTTAGCAACTATGCCATTAGAAATTGGTAAAGCTTTTGATAAGTGGAGAAAGACAGGAAACGAAGGTAAAAGTTGGATAGTTCTTGATTGGCGTAAAACAATTTATATTACTAATGGCAGTACAGACAGAGATAAATGGGGTGTTCCACTTGCTCTAACCTCTCTTGATGAAATTATGTATGCTAATTATTTTGTTGATACTAAACGAGGTGTTTTGAGTAACATCAATAATAATTTAGTTTATGAAACATTTCCACTTAGAGGTGATGGCTCAGGTAAGAGTACATTGACAGATGCTCAACAGAGAGAACAGCATAATGTGTTAAAAAATGCAGTTTCACAAAAGAGTAATAGTCAAAGAACTGCTGTAGTATCATTGGCTGCTGGTACACAGTTAAATAATTTAAAAATAGACACAAGTTTATTTGATGAGAAGAATGAAAAGTCAATTAAGGATAATATAGCTGAGTCATTAGGTTTTTCTCCATCAGCCTTATATGGCGGTTCAAAGTCAAGTGGTTCAAATTATGCAACTGCTCTTTTGAATTTGGAGCTGGTAGCAAGTGATACATATTCAATTATTGAAAAAATCGTAGATGAATTAAATAAGTGTATCAATTTTAATATTATTAAAGATGTTAATAACATAGTAAATATGTACATTCTTCCTATTACATCCTTTAATAGAGATAAATATTTTGATAAGTTTAAATCTATTTATTCAGATTGCGGTGGTGCTATGACACCTTTGATTGCTGCAACCGGTATAGAACCTGATGTTTATATTGACATTATGAAATTTGAACGAAATCAAAATTATGAAGAATTATTTCCCCCACATCAATCAATGTACACCTTGAGTAATAAAGATAAGCAACAAAATACAGACGATAAAGGTGGTAGACCTGAAAAGGATAGTTTAGAGAACGAGAATACAATAATATCTAAAAATAATAATGCAAATATTTCCCCTTCTCCAAATTAATAAATTAAATATTAATAATACTCTAAGACCGCTACTATAAGCGGCTTTTTGTATATATGGAAGATGGCGAGTGAACCTTCCAGCCTTAATGCTTTTGAGCAGGAGGTGAAGTTATAAAAAATGTTTTTATATGAAATTAGCAATCAACAACAAGCGGGCTATGTTAAATGTAAATTAGCACTTCATGAAATATTTGATAGCAATGACAAATATCAGAACAATGGCATTTCATGGCAAGAACCATATGTAACTAATAATTTAAAGTCTGCTATTGGTGCATCAATTACTGCTGAATTTACAGATGACGATAAAACAGAAATTTGGTCACATGGTATGACAGGATATCGCAATGGAGTATTGCAATGTGCAAATGCAAGTATTGTTGGAAGTATTGTAGATGCATATGTGACTGATATTAATTTAGATGGAAAATTTATAAAAGTGCTTATGGCAGATTGTAAATTAGATTATATTCGGCATGGAGCATTTATTGATCATTATAGACAAATGTTCAAAGAGCATGGACATATGTATGGTTCTGTTGAAATAACAGGTACGGCAGAAAACAATAATCAAATTGTTTATAAGGATAATTTTACTGGTACAGGACGAGTGCCGACAGAATATGAATATAGCGGTTTTGCATTATTGGATTCTTTTGTTGGACAAGGCGATGATGCGGCAATAGTTGTTGAATTAAATGCTAAACATACACAAGGAGGAAAAGAAATTATGGATATGGCACAGTTGGTTAATGAAATCTCTCAGAAGATTTCTGATGAAGTTAATAGCCTTAAAGACGAGTTTAAATCAAAGAAAACAATTGAAGAACTTGAGGCTCAGGTGTCGGAACTCAATGAGAAAATTACAAGTCTGAATGACACGATTAATAGTAAAGATGTAACAATCACAGAGCTAAATCAGCAGATTGAGGATATTAAAGCCGAAAAATCTGCTTGTGATAAAAAGATTTCAGAGATTGAAAAAGTTAATGAATGTAACTCATTAGAAGAAGCATTGAAGCCTTTTAGTGAAGATGAGAAAAAGTGTGTAGAGGTTGAAATTAATTCATTTAAGGAGAGTCCATTTGATAGCAAGATGTCTATAGATGAAATCGTTACTAAAATTAAGGCTACTGCATTTGATAAGATTCAGGCTGATAAGAAATCAAGTGAAATTAATTCACTTGGCATAGGTTCATTGTTTATTGATATTGATATGCCTGACGAAACAAGTCTTGAAAAAACAGAAGAAACTGATATTTTTGATATTTAAAAAAGGAGAGAATAATTATGGTTAAGTTTAAAATGATTGGCGACTATAAGAACGCTCGTAATATTGGCAATCTTAAAGCCTCCGTAAATCTTAAGAATGGTAATCTTGTTACCGTTGACAGGGCAACAGGCACTGTTGCTCTTCCGACAGCTACTACTGCAAAGAAAGGTCTTTGGCTTGTACAGAATGAAAGAGAACCAGTAGAATATATCGGCTCTACACCTGAAAACATTATAACTATTGGTGAGCCAGTAAGACTGTTTGATACAGCAACACTTAAAGATGTTGTTCTTGAAATTGACGATTCTGTACTTACGACTGATTACGCTTCAATTTCAAAGGGCGATACACTTGTAGCTGACACAAAGGGTAATTATGAAAAGTCATCTGATGCTACTGGTTATGAAGTTACATTTACCGTTTTGGAAAAGACAAACTATTGCGGTCACGGTCTTAGTATTTCTGTAAATGTTTGATAAAGGAGGAATGAAGAATTATGTTTTCAATTGAACTTAATAACGCACAGAGAAAAGAAGTAAGAGTAAAGAATGTTGATAAGATCAAAAGATATGCTGAAATTAATATGGCACTTCTTACAGGTCAGGATACAACTGCGTATGGTAAGGAAGTTGATGAAGTAGTTAAGTTTATGTCTCAGCTTGGTGCAAGAGCTGCACAGAATGATGAGACAGCTAAAGCTGAAATTAATACAATTGTAAAGATTGGTATTGAACCACTTCTTGTAAAGCAGATGCAGGTTTATCAGCTTTTTGGTAATTATAAATCTATCGGTATGGATGAAACTCCTGTTGTACATACATGGACATATGAAAGTCTCAATGCTGATATTCAGGCAAAGGGTTCAGATGTATCATTTGCTGACCGTAAAGAAGTTAGTTATGCTATTCCTACAAGAACTATTTCTGCTGGTATGAGATACAATTATCGTGACTTTGAGTCAAAGAATTTTGTAGGTACAAACGCACAGGAAATTGAGCAGATTCAGACAACAATGCACAATAAAGGTGTTGCTTATGTTATTGATACAATTGTATCAGCTTTAAAGAATAACACAACAGGAGTAAAGTTTTACGGTGAATATAATGACGAACCAACACAGACTGCTATTGATGATATGATTAAGAAGATTCGTAGAATGGGTAAGGTTAGTATTCTTGGTGATTTTGATAAGATTGCTACAATTTCGGGTTTTAACGGTTATCAGAATCCAAACTCAACAACGCTTCCCTTCTATACACCTTCACAGGTTGATGAAATTGCAAAGCAGGGTTATAACGGTGATTACAAGGGTTCAAGTCTTGTTGTACTTCCGAACGCTTATAATTTCACAAAGCCTCTTGCAGACAAGACTGCTTTTGAGACTTATTATAATCCAGATCACATTTTCTTTGTACCACAGAATGGTCAGTCTCCTATTAATGTTATTCGTAGAGGTGGCTTGACAACAATGACAGGTAATGATGTATCAACAGGTTCAATTCTTACAAGATTTGATATGGAAATTGGTGCAGATGTTGTTAAGGGTAGAGAATTTGAGATTGGTTGCCTTACAAAGTCAGCGTAATAATTATACTTAAATTAATTATTTTGTTTAATACGGACAGGTTAGTTATCTAATCTGTCCGCAAATATATTTATAAAGGAATGATATTTTTTTGGCAAGAGGAACTACAGAAGCGACAATTAACACTGAAGGTAGAATTGCTATTACCAATTTGCGTGGATATGCTTTGCATTTTCGTGATAGTGACAATCGCTCTGATATTATGATTCCCGCAGGTGTAAAAGGCTGGAAAGGCTTGACTTATAGAGAAGTTGAAAATCAAGTGGCAATGGACAACAAGATGTTTACTGGAAGTGATACTAAAGGTTCTAATGCCCGTATAGTAATTGATGATGAATCGGTCAGGAAAGCTATTTTTCACATTGATAATATTGATGAATTAAATACTAAAACTTTAAGTTTAGATAGTGTTAAGAGTTTACTTAAAATTACAGATATAAAAGCATTTAGAGCAGAAATTGCCAAATATGTTAATAATGAAGGTGACAAACAGGCATTTATTGATCTTGCAAGTCAGGCTGGTATTGATAAAGCAACGGTTGCTCAGAAAAATGCAATTGAAAAAATAACAGGTTATAAATTTTCCAAGAAGGCTGAAGATGGTGAATAAAAAATAATTTTTTAGGAAGGGTGTTGTGTGTGAGCGAATTTGAACAAATTATAGAAATTTTTGAAACTAAATATGTTGATGCTTCAACTCTTCCTAAAGAGTTAATATCATTGTGGGCGAAGCTTGCAATTGTAGATTACGAAAGAGAAGTAAGTTCTTTAAATTTTGATATACAAAATGAAGTTTTTAAGAATGGCATATCTTTAACAACTATGGATGTAATAGCCAATATTATGAAATTGTATTATCTTGAAAGAGAATTTGATCGTCAAAATAAAAAAATTAATATTGTTGGTAAAGATTTATCTCTCAATGATACTTCAAATGCTAAGAAAATGACTTTAGCGGAATTGGAGTATTTTAAATCTAAAGTAAATTTATTACTCGATCAAGCAAAAATGCCTGCATATGGTGGTGAGTCGAATGGCTAAAGAATGGACTCAATTTGCTTCTCCCCCATCCTATACTGGTGGAAATGAATCAAATGATTTTAATTTTTTTAAAGAATTATACTTAGATGATATTTTCGATAGTCCACTTGGTAGTGATTTAAAATATTATCATGAAAGACCAAATCTTGTAAATGATAATGGTGTTTCATTTAAGGGTGTAGTCCAGCAAGTCATTTCTGACAATGATGATAGCAGTAAAAAAAGACAAGTCTTGTGTTCAGTAGGTACTTTAACAAGTGGAGACTATATTAAATACAAGGATGATTTTTGGATTGTTGTTGGATTAGTTGATGATAATAAATTTTATGAAAAGGCAATTATTTATTATTGCAATTGGGTTTTAAAATTTACATTATCGCCTGATTTCGGAAGTAAAGTTGCTGAATACCCTGTATATTGTACTAATTCTACTCAGTATAATAGCGGTGTAAAAAATGCTATAAATACAAAGTTTGGCAGTGCTCAATATTTAGTTTATATTCAAAGTAATGATGAAACTAATATGGTTGAGAGAGATACCAGATTTTTAATTGACAAAAATCATTTAAGACCAACTGCTTATAGAATTACGCAGGTAGATGAAACAAGTAAGTCTTTTAACAACAAAGGCGTCAACATTTGGACTATTATGGAATGTCAGACAGAATATATGAATGATGATATACATAATGGTATTGCAAATAAAGTTAAGCAAGAAGTTGTGAGCGATAGTTATAAAAATCATAATATTTCAACGAATAATCAAAATTTATTAGACGAATGGGCGTGAGCATATCGCAAGATTAGACAATTTAAATATTTATGAAATGCAAATTTTAAAGAAACTTTGTGAGAACATTGATATCCAAAGACTATTGGATAACGGTGATCCATCATATGATCCTCATACTTTAAAATGGGATTATATTAGACCAGAGGTTTATTATCCTAAAGTTGGTGATGCAGCTCGAACTTATATTACTTTTGGCATTAGTGGAGATGTTTATGGTGGCAAAACAGAAAAAATGTTATATGTTAATTTTTACATTTATTGTCATGACAGTTTGCTACGAACAGACAAGGGTAAAAGAACCACTTTGATTGCTTCCGTTATAGATAAATTGTTTAATGGCACACATGATATTGCATTAGGTGAAATGCAATTAACGCAGTTTGATGGAAATTTCAGTGCCACACAAGATTATCATGGGTATCATTTGATATATGCAGTTCGAGATTTTAATAACCTCTCAAATAGTGACATATTAAGTTATGCAAAATAAAATATTTTTAGACAATTATATTAAGATTAATGATTATGTTGAATTGTACATTCCAACAGTGCGTGAAGTATATGAAAATGAAGATGATTATTATTTGTTATCATATCATTTGACTGCTATGCCTTTCACTCGCAGGGCTGAATTGTGGTTAAATAAAATAGATTACATTACTTTGAATTTTTATGATTTGTTTACTTACGCATTGTATGAAATGAAAGTGCTTGTTTCTAATGATACACAAATGATTACGAAGATGTTTGGGACACATAAAAAGAGCAACCCAAACATTGGTAATTTATTTTTTAGAGGGTTTGATATAAAAAATATTGAAATCAGATATACAGAGGACAAACATTATCTTGTTGCAGATAGTACAAATCAACATATTTTATTTGATGAAGCTGACATAGATAAAACGGCAGAAGTTTTAAGAAAAATTATAGGTGAAAAGAAAGACAATAGAAAAGAGGATACTAAAGGTGCTTCTGGTAGATATGTTCTTGAACGAGCTGTAAAAGTATTAAAAAGAAAGCTAAAAAAAGAGGCTGAATGTCCACGACAGTACAGTATCATTGAGTCGTATATTGTAACTTTGGTTAATAATAAAGATTTTAAGTATAATTTTGAAACTGTAATGGACATTAGTTATGTCGAATTTATTTTGTCAGTTAAACAAATTTTACAAAATATTCATGTAGCAAATATTGACTTGGGAGTATATACAGGCAATATTTTAGCTGATAAATTACCCGATAAAGATCGTTCTTACTTTGCTTTAGAAGTAATTAAGTAAGAACGATCTTTATTATTTTTAAGGAGGAATTATTTATTATGTCAAGGTTAAATGTAAATAATGTTGTTTTCACAAGCGTTGACACTGTTGATGTGTTTACACCAATGTTTGGCTCATATAAATATACTTGTGATGAAATTACAAGTTTTGTAGTAAATAACGGTCAGACAAACACTGATATTGTTGGTGGTAACGGTGCTATTATTAACACTCTTAAAAGAAATCCTAATGCAACAATTAGTTGGACTGCTGGTGTTGTTGACGCTAATATTATGGCTGATGAACACGGTACAGAAGTTGTAAATGGTGCAGTGACAATTGGTTGGAACGATACCGTTAAGATTGCTTCTAATAAAGCAGAATTAAGTTTTATCCCTGTGGACAACCCACTTATGATTAAGGTTGGTGATATTGAATATACTGTCGGTCAGACTGCTGAGAAGGGTAAAACAGTTACATACGCAAAAGGTACTAAGACCACAAAAGCATCTATCACTTTTGCCGAAGGCGAGTATACAGATGGTACAGAAGTTCATGTAAAGTATGATCGTCAGATTCTTGCAAGTTATGTTGATAGAGTTTCAGATAAGGTTTCTGAAAAGATTGCTATTAGAGTAACCGGACAGTGGGAGGACGCTTGTAACACTGTTCGTAAATGGGAGTTTGATGTTTATACTCTTGACCTTACTGGTGAGTATGAAACAAATATTAGCGACAGTCAGACAAATCAAACTTTTGAGGGTAAAGCTCTTAAGACAAGATGTGGTGGTTCAAAGATTCTTACTCGTTGGAAGTTCTTTGACGAAAATGAAGAGGATTATACTACAGTATAAGGAGTGATAATATGAAGGTTTATAAAACCTGCCCTATTTGCTCTAAGTCTTTTAATCCGTGTAGACTTGGCATTGCTACAACTGGTACTTTTAATTGGAGAGAAGTAGCTTGTTCGTTTGAATGTGGTCAAAAATATCTGCTTAAGATTGAAGAAGAAAAGAAACCTAAATCAGCTAAAGAGTTTGCAGATATGGTAATTGAAGATGTGAATAATTTACAAAATGTTATTATTGCAGATGATGTTGATGAAAGCACATCAACCTCTAAGGCTACAGACCTTAAAAGTAATAAAACCAAAATAAAAAGTAAAACGAAGTCGAAGTTTACTGAGGATGAAATGATTTAAAAACATAATTTTAATAAGGGAAAGTAGGCTTTGTCTATTTTCCCTTATTTTTTATAATGTGATTATTTATGAATAAGAGTAATAGGACAAAATTTAATGTAGATAAAAATACGGCAAAAAGAACGTCCGATGATGGCATTGTTTTTGATAGTATTTTAGAGAAAAATTTTTATCAAGAAGTTATTTTGCCTAATGTGCAAAGTGGTATTATTGTTGAATATGAATTACAAAAAAAATATATATTACAAAATGACTTCAAGAGAAAAAAACATACTGTCAGGGCAATCACTTATGTAGCTGATTTTTATGTCAAACTATATAACGGGAAAGAATTTGTTTTGGATACGAAAGGTATGCCCGATTCTGTTGCCAAAATAAAAAGAAAACTATTTTGGCATAATTATCCTTTAATTGATTATTATTGGGTAGCATACTCTAAAATTGATGGTGGCTGGTTGGATTATGAGTTTATACAAAAGCAAAGAAGAATTAGAAAACGACATCCTGAACTTGCATCACATAATAAAATAGAAAATCAAAGATTGTTAGAGGTGAATTTTTTTGAAAAAATTGACAAATACACAGGTTAAAGAATTAACTAAAGTTAAAAGTTACTCGAAAAAATATGTTTTTGATTCGGGTGATGAATTACTGTATACAGAATATGGATGGATTGGTCAGGCAACACAATTAGATATGATTACCAACATAGCAGAACAAGTATTGTTTATAGATAATGATTATTGTCCTCAGTATTTAATAGTTGCAAATTATGTTGCGTGGTTAAGCGTATGCACTGATATACCTCTTGTAATGAAAAAAATAAAACATAACAATAGTGTTATTGAAGTAATTGATTTTGAAACGAATTATAATGTAGCCCAAACATTAATTCATGCTAATGGTATCCCTCTATGCTGGGATGCAGTTGCACATATCATAAAAGAATATGTTGATGATAGATTGATTGTTAATCATAATCGTCTTAAAACTAAATTAGAGACACTTACTTCAAATTGTGAAAGAAGTGTTTCTATTATTATGAATATTAGTAACGAGTTAGAAAAAATATATAAAGATACTGATATTATGACTGGATTACAAGATGTAGCAAATGAAATGAACGGATTAAACAAAAGGTTGGATAGCAACGCCAGTGATAAAATAATAAATATGTTGGCAAATAAAGACAGTGATTAATATGGCAGAATTTAAATCCTTAGCAGACTTATTTAAATCAGTAAATAAGGATATTGATCAAGCTTTAGATAGTGGTGTTAGTGATTATGTAACTCAAGTGGCTATAAGCTATGCTAAACAGAGAGTATATAATAGATATCGCATTCATTATGAACGCAAATCGAGACCGCATTATGTCAGAAGGAAGAGTCTTTTGCAGGAAGAAAATTGGAATAGTGAACTTGTGTCACAACCTGCAATTGAAATTGGTGTTTCAAATCATACTGTAGCAATTTATAATACGGCAAAACCTAATAAGGTATTAAATGATAAAGGCGAAGCAGCGAATAACACAGATGAGATACAAAGTTTGCCTGAATTAATTGAACTTGGACAAAAAAAATATACGCAAAAATTTGGTGGCGTTGGCTATATGTTTAACAATTTATCTACTAATAAATATAGATATTTGCAAGCCAGACCTTTTGTGCAAGCAACTGTAAAACAATTAAATAGTAATGATATATTATCAACGGTATTTGATACTTGTTTGATAATGAATGGTTATCGAATAAAAGATTAAGAGACGGGTTTCCTGTCTCTTTTTTATTTGTAGGTGGTGAATAAAAAATGGCAGGAAACACTAATCATGAATCAACAATTTTAGTCACAGCTAAGTTGGATGAAGCTCGTAGTGCTGAAGTTATCAATAATCAATTAAAGACTATAAAATCAAAATTAAACAAGGTAGAAGTTGATATCGGTGTTAGTAAAGCAACTTTATCTAAAGGTTTAGGAAATATTAAATCTGACATTCAGAAACAATTTTCAACAATTAAACTTGATTTAGGACAAGCTAATATTGATAATTTACTTAATGAACAAAGTATAGAAGAAGCAAGGGTTAAATTGCAAAATTTAGCTGCTGAAATAGGTAAAGACTTAGGACAAGTTGATAAAATTAGATTTACTAATTTGCAAAATGGTCTTGTTGATTTTGAGCAAGGAACTCAAGCTGTTGTTACATATGTAGATAAACTTAATAATGGTTTAACAAGAACAACTGACTTAGTTTACAGAATGAATACGCTTGTAGATGAAAATAGTGGTGGGACTATTCAGGAAATGTCTGCAAATGTTTCTCGTATGATTGAAAATTATTCTAAAATGGATAAAGCAAAAAATCAAAGAGAACAAGCGTATTATGAAGAAGTACAAAGAACGAATAAGGAATTAGCGGAGCAAGAAAAACAACTTCAAAAAGTTGCACAGGCGGAAAAAGCTGTTCGTAGCAACATGCACTCTGCTGGACAACAAATGTACAATTTGCCTACTCCTACCACTTCAACAGAAGCATCTGCAACAGCATATAGTGCAGTAGTGAGTCAATATGAAAAAATAATATTGTTACAACAGCAATATAATAACAGCATGAATGGTACAGGCAAGCCATTGTCTACTGAACAACAGCTACAATCGTTAAAACAAATTGATGTTGAATATCGACAGTTACTTGATTTGGTAAGTCAATATAAATCTGAGGTTACTTATGCTAATAAAGCTGCAAATAGTCAAAATCAAGCAGTTGCAAAGTTACAGCAAGAAAATCAGCAACAATCTCTTTTAAACTCAAAAATTGAAAAAGCTCAAGCTGATATTATTGCTTTATCTAATGCTTGGACAAATATAAAGCGAAATCCTGTGTTGTTAAATGAGTTAAATCAACTTATTGCTAAGAGTAAAGAGTTGCACACCTCTGCTGACTTAACTGAGTTCAACACACAATTAGGAGCTTTTAAATCAAAATGTAAAGCTGCTGGCGTTGCTACTGCAAGTTGGGTAAGTGGCATTAAAGATGCGTGGACACATTTTAGTTATTTTTTCGGTGCATCAAGAGTATTTTATGCCATTATTCAAAGGACTAAAGAGTTATATAATAATGTCAAAGAACTTGATACTGCTATGGTGGCTTTAAAAAAAGTTACTGATGAAACAAGCGGTACATATTCAAGATTTTTATCAGATGCAAAGCAGTCGTCAAAAGAATTGGGTGCAAGTTTAACAGACTTTGTAAACTCTACGGCTGATTTTGCAAAATTGGGTTACTCTATTAGTGATTCTTCCGAATTGGCTAAAGTGGCTACAATGTACTTAAATGTAGGCGATGATTTAGATGGTATAGATGACGCTACATCAACCATTGTGTCAACTTTAAAAGCATTTAATATGACCGCAAGTCAATCAGAAAGCATTATAGATAAATTAAATGAAGTTAGTAACCGATTTGCAGTTAGTTCTGGTGACTTAGGACAAGGATTAGCAAATTCTGCGGCAGCATTATCAACGGCAGGCAATGATTTAAACGAAACAATTGCATTATTAACCGCTGGTACAGAAATTACTCAAAATGCCAGTGAGATGGGTAACTCTATTAAAGTGTTAAGTATGCGACTTCGTGGTATGAAAGGTGAATTAGAGGCACTTGGCGAAGATGTAGATGATAATGTTGAATCCATCTCAAAAATGCAAACTCAAATTTTAAATCTTACTCACGGTAAAGTTAATATATTTGAGTCTAATGGTGATTTTAAATCTACATATGAGATAATGAAAGAAATCAGTGAGGTTTATAGTAGTCTTACTGATCCTGAAAAAGCTCAGTTATTGGAAACAATCGCCGGCAAACAGCGTGGTAACCAAATCGCTGCTATTTTAACCAACTTCTCTCAGGCTGAAAAATCATTAGCAGTATCTATGAACTCAACTGGTTCAGCAGCTAAAGAACAAGCAAAATGGATGAATAGTATTGAAGGTCGTTGCAATCAATTGCAGTCTGCGTGGGAGTCTTTAAGTACAAGTATGCTTGATGACGGATCGGTAAAAAATATGATAGTTGGACTCACTGGATTGGTTGATGCTTTAGATGACATTATTAATACTATTGGTTTATTTCCTACTGTTATTGGTGCACTTGGTCTTGGTTTACTAATAAAGAACATAAATAATATTAGATCTACTATAGTAGGCGTTAGTAGTGCATTATCTCAAGTTAATCAAGTAACCAGCCTTAATGCAAATGGACAATTGTTCACTCTTGATGCTAATGGAAATTCTACTGGTCAATTGACAGATGTTGCAATTATGAAATATCAGTCAGCATTGGAAGGATTGTCTGTTTCACAACAAAAAGCTGTATTGAGTAGTAGTGGATTAAATCAGGCAATGCAAGAACAAATTTTGTCAAGTAATCTTTTGGAAAATAGTACAAAGACACTTTCTTTAACCGACACTCAATTGCTTTTGTCAACTGCAAGTATTAGTGAAGAAGAATATGCGAACATACTTGCTTTTACACAAGGTAAACTTGCCGTTGATGGATTAACAGATGGCACAAGGCAATTAAGTTTAACAAATTTAATGTTATTAAAAGAACAAGGTCTGTTATCAGAGGCAACTTATAAGCAAGTTGAGGCTTATTTGGTGCAAAAGAATACAATGAGCAAGTTAAGTGGAACTGGAGTTTCTTTAAAGGCTATGTTTAAATCTGTTGGCACATGGATTGGTATAGCAACTATGGCTATTACTGCTGGTATTGCTATTTGGAACGCTTACGATCAAGCTCAGCAAAAAATTTATCAAGATACAATACAAAAGGCACAAAAAAGTGCAAGTAGTATTGAAAAAGTTTATCAAGCATGGGACAGTTATGCGTCACTTGATAGTGCTGCAACTGAAAAAGAAAAACAATCTGCAATTGATAATGTTAATGAGCAGTTAAAAAATAAAATTAAGTTATTAAAAGATACAACTGATGCAGAGAAGGAATATGCTGACGCTGTTAAAGAATCAAATTTAGAAGATTTCAACAAAGCAAAAACTGATGCATATACTGCGGCAACGAAAGCAAAAGAAAAAATTAAGTCAAAATGGACTTCGGATTTTCAAAGAAGTATAGTATATAATGATAAAGCTAATGATGGTGATAAACCAGAAATAAGTGATCAGGCTTATGGAATTATAAAAGACATATTAGGTAAATATGCTACTCAGAAATACACTAATGCCAAAGATATATATGGAAATGTAATTAGTGGCATTTCATATGGTCTTGGAGTAAATGTAGATACATCTGACATAAAATCTGTATTAGATTATTATGATAAAGTGCAAAAGGCTATTGCTGATATTGAAAGTGAGGCAGAAAAACTTGGCGGTAAACAGGGTGATAAATTATTGTCATCTGATGTATATAATCGTTTGAAAAGCATATTTGCCGATGATGAAAGTAAACAAGATGATTTATATGACTTAATTAGCGACTATGTTGATAATCAAGCAAATTATATTATTTCAAATACAGAGTCTGCTCTTGGACTGCCAACAAGTACAGAAGAATTTGCTAAATTTAAAGAGTCTTGTGAAAAGGCTACCGATTCAGAGACTGTTCAAGAAGCTGTATTAAATAGACTGTCAGAGCTATTTCCTAAATTAGCACAAAATACAGAAGAGGCTACTACCGCCACTACTGCATGGAATTATTCTATTACATCATCTAAAGTTGATGATAAACTTAATTCTGCAAAAGATGCTTTAGATGATATCGGAAAAACTTATAAAACACTTTCTGGCGTTGTTGAAGATTACAACACTAATGGATATTTAACATTAGAAAATCTTGATAGTATTATTGATGCTGGTGACGATTATATAAGTGCATTGTTTAATGAAAATGGACAATTGGAATTAAATAAAAATGCTTATATTAAATTGGCAAAGGCTAAGATTGAGAATTTAAAGTACACACAATTACAATCTGCTTTAAGCGACATAAATGCGTTATCAAATGCCACTGAAGTTGCTACGACTGATAAATTAACCAATAGCACACTTAAGCTAACTGAAGCAACCCTTACAATGGCTGCTGCTAAAAAAATTGCAGAAGGTATTGATCCGAAAAAAGTATATGGTGTTATTGATAGGTATTCTAAAATCATCACTATATATGATGAGGCTGAAAATCAATTAGAAAATAATACTGATGCTTTTTTTGGTTATACAAAATCTACCGATAAAGCGACTGACGCTTTAGAAAAGCAAAAGGACACTTTAGAAAAAAATAAAGATGCTTTAGAAAAGCAAAAGGACGCTTTAGAAGATGCGAAGGACTCTACAGAGAACGGTATAGATAGTATCAAAGACCTGATTGATTTAGTTCAGGAAATGATACAAAAAAATAAAGAACTTGAAAAAGAAGGTCTTGAAAAGCAAAAGAAATCTCAAGATGATATTATTGATAAATATAAAGAGCAGTTAGACCTTCAAGAAGAACAAATTAAAAAAGCAAAAGAATTAGCAGAAAAAGAATCTGATGTAGCAAAGAATGCTTTAAGTGTTGCAATTACAGGTCTTGACGATTCTTCAGCGGGTAAAAAGGCAAATAAAGAAGCTCTTGATTCTTACAAAGATAGCAAAGATGATTTATCTGACACACTTAGAGAAGATACATATAATGATCGTATAGATGCTTTAGATAAATTAAAAGAGGCTAATGATAAGTATTATGATGATAAAATTCAGTTAATTGAAGATTATCTTGGTGATGAAGTACGATTATATAAAGATGCTTGTAGTATGATTGATAACGATAACGGACAATTGTATAGTCAATTATCCGCATATGTACAGCAATACACTACTACTTCTGAAGCCGAGTTTAATCATATGTGGACTGAGGCACAAAATGCTTTACAAGCATATAATACTGATAATTTATCGACTATTGATTTACTTAATGTAATGCAAAATCATGTCTATGATTTGACAGGACAAATTGAAATTTATCAAACTCAAATTGATAATGTTAGCGATGCTATTGATAGTGTAAGTAGTTCTATTAATACTATTAAGGATAACATTAATAATAATGCTAATGCAATTACTAATAATGCACAAGCTGTTATGGACTACACTGATAAAGCTAATAAGCTAAAAGAAGCATTAGGCGAAGCTGTAGAAAATGGTAAGAAATTTCGTAAATTATATGACTCTCCTATCGGTCCGGTTCAGCAAAGAAATTATAACAACCCTAAACCATTTTTATACGGATCTCCTATTGGTTTTGTGGCTGGTAAACACGCAAGTGGTACAAAATCAGCCAAAGGTGGCTTGTCTATTGTTGATGAAGAGGGCATTGGTTCAGAACTTATCCCTACATCTCTTGGCAATGGCAGATATACAATCTTACCACAAGGCAACCCTGTGTTTAGCAAAGCGATGACCAATGAATTGTTTGAATTTGCATCAGCTCCAACGGATTATTTTGCACAGAAATTTGGTTCTGAAATAACACCGAATGTCGTGAATAATAAATCAACTGTTGTTTCTCCTGCTATTAACATCAATGTGCAAGGTGATGCTACTCAGGCTACTGTTAATGCACTGCACAAGGAATCCGAAAAGATTATGAATAACACTATCAAAAGACTTATGTCATATACCGTAAATAACAGACATATTTAGTTGTATATAAAGAAAGGCTGTCAAACGACAGCCTTTTGTGTTACTTAGATTGTTCCATTTCGTGAGCTAAATAATGTATTGATTCATGATAAGTACACCAATAACTGTTATTAGCTCTTGGTCGGTCACATCCATCTTCAATACAAGTTGATGAACAATTTGAGCCAATCAATGAAAGTAACAGTATTACGCCCACTATAATGCCAATGGCAATCAGTTTTCCACTATTGTTTTTAGTGTTATTTGCATTCATTATTCTTCACTCCCTTTTTGTTTTATTTTACCATAATATTTTTATTTTTACAAGTAAGATTATTATATTTATCTATGTTTTTATTAAGGAGGTGTTTTGGTTGTATAGAGATTGTTATTTTACCTATAATGATATATACTCAGGTGATTATAATTTAATATTAGCTTTTATAAGTGACGATAGTAATGAGTTTGCAAGTGGAGGTGAATATGAACCCACTACTGTGGCTCTCCCCCATAATGCACAACAGCTTTTATACAATCTTAATTATGCTGAACATCCACTTGAATTTTCAGTTGAAATTATTAGTCCGGAAGATAATATTCCAGCCGAAGTAATGATTGAAATTAAAAATTGGTTATTCGGACAAGACGGTTGGAAACGACTTTACTTGCAAAACGATACATCCGACTATTACCTCAACGCATTATTTATTCCTGACAGTGATATTACCGATGCACGAGGCTATAGAGGTTTGCGTTGTAAGGTACAAAATGATAGTGGATTTTGGTATCAGGACAATGAAGTTGAGTTTAAAGGGGTTGCAACTAAACCGTCAAATACAGGGCAAACATTATCTTTTGAAACTACAATTGATATTGAAGGACAACCTATCAATAACAAAATTTGTCCTATTATTGATTTAAAGATCGGACACAACTGGACAGAACATCAAATAGATTACACATTATCGAATTATAGAGTGTATGTTGGAAATAAACTTAATAAGTCTATGTTCGTTTTCGATGCGAATGTGAATTATCATACAGATAAAGATGCCGTATACGAACTGAATACTAAGTATGGAATGGTAACAATGAAAGTACCTAATGAAAGAACTTTTCATTCACTCACTCCCCCATTCATTCAATACAACGGAGTTATTAAAGATAATCTCGATTATGTATCTTTATTTTGGCTTGGCAATGGTCAAAATCAGATTTATCTATACATTAAATCCGCAGATAAAACTGACGCTAAACATAACTATGCTTACGATGTTTTCGATCCCGATAAAAGCTTAGTTTTAAAGTACACTACAATGCATAGGTTGGGTGGTATTTAATGCAAACACGAAATTACGCACAAGAGACTCCCGACATGGTGTTGTATAGACAGAATAAAAAGACCTCACTTGGCTATGTCAAAAACATACACAATTGGACTGCTGATTATAATTTCGGAGCAGCTTCGGAAATGAGTTTTGAAGTGCCTAAAAAAGTTTATGATACTCGTACCAACAGTTGGATGGACAATCCTAATTATGATAATCTAAAGCCCGATATGCTTTTGTATCTCAACGATCCAGCTGAGTATTTTAAGTTTACAGGAGAAAGTTATTATTCAGATTATCTGTATAATTTAAAAGGCGGAGGCACACGAAAAGATTATGAGTTATCGTTTGATGTTAATACAGCAATTAACAATTTCAATATTAAAAATGAAACTATGCTTTTTGATATCGGCACTACATACGGTTACGAGTGGGTGTGGGGCGGCACTATTAATGATGGGGTATTTGAAGATTATTCAGGAAACTTAGACTTGTACAAGCAAAATTGGTATGCCTACCAGTATTTAGCTTGTAAAAGTTTTATACCTGTGCATAAAGGCGATGTCATTTCGACAAAATGTTTTAATGGTGACACTTTACGATATTCATTCAAGATTCATTACTATAAGGAAGCTAACGCAGATAGTTGGCTTAAATCTGATGATAATTATTATTATGAAACATCAAAAAAACCATTCCGAAGATGTGTAGATTTTACAGTAAGGGATAACGATGGCAATATTGAAAACAATACTGATACTATTGACGAAGGGTATATCCGAATAAGTCTTGTATGTAGTCAAGCAACATATAGCGACAATACCTATCGTACATATATTCCCAATGCCTCTTGGGTGCAAATTTTTTCAAGAGAAAGATTGTGTACACACTTTGAAACAAATAAAAATAAAAACTATGGCATACGAAATGTATGGTGGGTTATTACCAATACGGAAGAAATAAATGATAACGGAAGTAATGTTGTGCTAAAAGTAACAGCCCAGTCTTATGAGATAACTTTGTCAAAAAGAGCGTTTTCTTTATCAAACAGTACATTACCACTATTTGTGCCTGATCATATTAACGACCTTGTTACCAGTGATAATTGGTATTACGATTGTTATGGTAACACAAGACATAAACAAAAGTTTGTCCGAGGATTGCTGAATCAAATACTTGACTATCTTCCACAATGGAAAATAGGATACATTTCTCAAGCAGTGTGTGTTAGGTATAGAACACTTGATGATGTTGATAATGCAAATGTTTATACTTTTTTAAATAATGATATCGCTTCGTCATACCAATGCTATTTCATTTTTGATTCAGAAAATATGACAATTAATATAATAGATGGAAACATAGAGACGGAAGAGCGGCGGTATTATGATACTGATAACAAATATTTGGGTACTCATTCTAAGACGATATTAACATGGCAAAATGCAATCAAAAATACGAATATTCATACAACTGATGATAGGTGTATTAGTGCATTAAGAGTGCATACATCTAATGATCAATACGGATTAGGGTTAATCAACCCTACGGGAAATAATATATTGTACAATTTTAGTAACATTGAAAATCAATTAGATTATGTGGCTGATGACACTAAAAACAGAACCTTAAAAGAAGCTCTTACGATATGGCAAGCAAATATTGAAAAAGAATCTGTAAAATACGCTAATAAAGGGGCATTGTTAATTGAGTGCAATAAAAAGAACATAGAGCAAGCTTCTAAAATATCAAAGGCTTTAACAACATACTTAACAGTCGCAGATACAATTAACACATATTTAATAGACGAGTATGGTTTTAATGAAAAAATTATTCCGGGTAGTATGACATCACGATACGCATATCAGGTTCTTGTAAGCGACCATGTACGCCAACCAAGCAGCATGAAAGAAGTTCCATACGATTATGCACAATATCAATGTTATCATTCCAAGTCCCTATATACAAAGTTGTATTCAGCAGCGGAAACATACTGGAACACTAAAAACAGTTATGATAATACAGTAACCAAATACAACACATGTTATAACGAGATGCAAACAGTAGCTAAAAAGTTTACACTTAATTACAAAACAGCAATTCAGGCAAACAAAGACGGTATTGTAACAATCCTCTCCCCCACTGAAATCTTGGAACTCCAAAATTACATTACTGAAGGAGACTGGACAAATGACAATGTTGTATTTAGTGATACTTATTCCGCTAATGATATTATAACAACATTGCAAGAAGTGATGGTTCAAGCTAAATCTGATCATGACAATTATCTCAGTAAGCAGTGTTACGAATTTGAGATTGAGTCAGCGAATATATTGGCAATTCCTGAAATGAAGGATAACATTGCAGATTTAACACTTGGTACAGCACTATCTCTTGAAGTAAAAGACGGTGATTGGCAGTATCCTATTTTGCTTTCAATTCATATAAATTATGATGATGTATCAGATTTCAGTTTGATATTTAACACAAACTATTCTGCTAAGCCTCTCAAGAAGAGATTTATTGATTGTTTCAATACGATTTCACAAACAAGTGTTAGAAATACAACATTTAATTTTACAGAATAATAGGTGGTGATTATATAATTATTAGACATTTAAGCATTGACTGTGCTTATATTAATAAGGTTCTTGAACCAATCACACAAAGAGAACACGGTGTAACTGAGTTTGAGATTGAGGCTAAAAATCACGGTGCTGATATAGACCTTTCAGAATGTACGCTTGCTACCTATTATGGATTAAAACCAGATGAGCACAAAGTAGGTGTTGAGTGCAGAGTAGATAAAGATAAAGGTTTGATTTATTTACCTTTGTATTTACAGATGACAACGGCTGAGGGTGTATTAAAAGGTATTGTAGAATTACAGTTTCCTGAAGGTAATGTAAGATTTGCAGGCGTTAGTTTTAAGGTTTCTTTTGCACCAGATGACACAAAGATTGAAAGCACTGATGATTTTAATGTCTTAGAAAACTTTATCTCTAAACCGACTACAGATGGTGTTGTCGGACAGGTATTATCTATAGACAATGACGGTAACACTATTTGGCGAACACTTAAAGAGTTTGACGGTGATTATGCACATTTGAGCAATAGACCTTCTATCAATGGCGTTAAACTTAACGGAGATAAGTCACTTGAAGATTTGAACATTAAGCAAACCTATACTGCCGATGATATTCCGTTTGCAGATGGCGAAACTTTCCAACAGAAATTCAACAATGGTGAACTAAAAGGACAAGATGGTGTTTCGGGTGCTGACGGAATTACTCCGCATATTGGTGATAACGGCAATTGGTTCATTGGCAAAACAGATACAAATAAACCGTCACAAGGTACAAACGGCGTGAACGGAAATGATGGTGTAGGCGTTACAAAATCCGAAGTTAATACAAGTGGAGAGCTTGTAATTACATACTCGAATGGAGATTCAACAAATCTTGGCAAAATCGTAGGTAAAGACGGTCTTGACGGTACAAATGGACAAAATGGTTTATCAGCTTATGAAATCGCAAAAAATGGTGGTTTTATCGGCACTGAAGAGGATTGGTTAAAATCTCTTAAAGGCGAACAGGGCGAAAAAGGTCAGGACGGAACTGACGGTAAAACTCCAGTAAAAGGTACTGATTATTTTACTGAAATTGACATTGCTGAAATTACAAATCAAGTTATCGCTGACTTACCGAAATATAACGGAGAGGTGATTGCAAATGATTGATGTTGAAATGACAAATAAAAGCGGTGTTGCTCTTGCCACAAATGGGAAATATTGTGCTGATAACATTAAAGTTACTCCTCAAAATGCTGATAATATCATTCCCGAAAACATTAAAAAAGATGTTGAAATTTTAGGTGTAACAGGTAATGCAGAATCGTCTGACAATGCAGTTGTTAATTTTATTGCTGGAGAATTTACAGAATATACCACTCCAAATATTCCTTTAATTATAAGACCATGTGTTTTTGGTTATATGACGAAACTTAAAAAATTGATTTTGTCTAATGTAAAGAAATGCGTAGGCGAAGTTTTTTACACCGGATGGAGTGGAGCAAATCCGATTGAGGAACTGTACATATTATCAGCCGACACAACATCTGGCAAACCACACACAACGACTGGCAACTCAAGAACTTTTGCATCGTGTCCAAAATTAAAGAAAGTTTATTTATGTAAAGATTTTATGTTTAATCAGTATGGCAATAATGATTTTTACAACACTACCAAAATGATAGATTTTCAAGTTGAAGAAGGATTCCACAGTCCTCGACTTGATATATCACCTTCAACTTTGTTTAGCCGAGAAACGCTTGTCAACATCTTAAACAATTATGCAGATATGACAGGAAAATCCACTGTTAAATTAATATTAGGTTCAGAAAATCTTGCAAAACTTACAGATGAGGACAAACTAATTGCGACAAATAAAAACATTACTTTAGCATAGGAGGATTGGATATGGTACTGACCGAAAAAAATGGACTGAGAATTTTAATGCCTGAAAATAAAAATAATGTAATTACGGATGTTGACACCGAAACAATGAGGACTCAACGAATCTATCTTGGCAAGAATGACTCTGTTGAAAATTATCGAGAAATCGACAAGGATACACCTTTGCCTGATAATGAATTGAGTGCCGAAGAACAGATTGAAAAAATTAGTGAGGTGTTCGCCGATGAATAGTGCTAATTTTGAAATATTACTTGACAAGATTAAAAAAAACAAAATTATATCAGACAAAATAAAAGCATTAGGTGGTTTGTCGCAAAAAATTACGCAGTCAGATAAACTCGGCTATAATTGGGTTGAGGATTATGTCGGTGAAACACTTGTCAAGCAGACATATGTTTTACAAGAGCATCCTGTTGGTGTTGCTGATAATCCATTTGAATTTGCCGAAGGTGTTATACTTATCCCTAATGCCTACTACAAATACAACGGCAAACGCTATGTGTATATATGTACTGAGAGCAAAACAGCAACAGGATGGAATGACAGCGAATTTGAAGAGTTTTAAAAGGAGGGTTTTAAAGCCAAATTATTCGTTATAGTGTACAAGCAATATTTCTATTTATGAAATTACAATGTATATATTAACGAAGTGATAAGGAGGAAAATAATGAAAACCTACAATAAAATATATACAGTACATGCTTGGAAAGACAACAACAAGTTTTTTACTGTGACACAGGGCGAGGGCGGTATCAAATACCCTCGCCTTATGGTTGTGGATGATAAGGGAGCAATCGACTTAACTGGTTCGGCAGTTACATACACAATAACTCTCCCTTGTGGTTCTGAAGAAATTGTTGACACAACAATTATAGATGCTAAACGAGGCATTGTTGAATTTGAGATCAAGTCATCTATGACTGCTTATGCAGGTATGGGTGAAGGTGAACTTAATATCACCATTGATAACAAGGTTTTGAAAATTAGCGGTATTAATCTCACTATTAACAAGTCAACCAGTGGTCGTGTCATTGAAGCAAGTGAACAGTTTAGTGCGTTAATGAGTTTATTTGCTAAAATGTCAACATTGTTTCAGGGAGACACATTATTAATAAATGGAAATAGCATTACACAATCAACAATCACTAATGATAAATTGGCAGACTTAACAGTGGCAAGTAACAAGCTTGCCGATAATTGTGTGACAACCAATAAGATAGCACCGCAGTGTATAATACCTGAAAAGATAGATTCAATGTTATTAAATAAGATTTATAATAATTATGTTACACCTGAAATGTTTGGTGCTAAAGGGGATGGAGTAACAGACGATACGATCGCATTGCAACAAATGTTTACCCAAGCTGGAACAAACCACCATGCAATTAAGCTTGGCAATGGAAAAACATATTTAATTAGTAACACGCTTAGATATGATGTTGATAGAGCAAATTTTGATGGTAATTTTGCAACAATTAAAGTATCTAATAATTGTAAAAAACAAAATGAAACATATTACGGTTCTGAGCCGAAAGTGGTAGGATCGTGGAGTTTAAATTCGGCTATTACGGTTAATGTAAAATCAGGTAATGATGCAAAATATAACATTGGCTCATTTGGTAATATTATAATTGATTGTAGTAACGGAAAAGCTAAACATGCACTCAAAATTGAGAATGAAGGCAAAACGAATTATTCTCATATCATGTTAAAGAATCCTGCAATGTACGGTATAAGATGTTATGGTGGTAACGAGGCAACCTACAGTTATATTAGTGGTTCTCGCAGTGATGTTCAATTGTCAACACAAGAAATGATTACAAGTGGATACTCGAATATTGATGCAAGAATGATGTCAACTATGTTATTTCTCGGTTGTTCTGACACCTATGTAACAGATTCTATTTCGGTAGACTTTGAATGCGGCTTTCTTACTGGAGGAGCAGATAATCATTTTAACAAATGTCATGCATGGTGTGCATACAATACAAATGTTATGAGTCATTCTACTTCTTTCACGGTTTGGGGTGGTGTTGCCACTTTTAGCCAATGCATGATAGACTCAACCAAATATGGATTCAAATTTTTTAATGCTGGCAGAGCGTTAATTAATAACTGTCTTAACGGATATAATCAAGTTTATAAAGATAATTTAGACACTTTTGGTACTCCATATGTTACATACTTTGCAACTGCTACAGATACACCAAACTATAAATCGACAAATAGAGGAACAGGAACTACGATGACTAATAACGAGTTTAAAGTAGTGGCTGGTGTAGGCTGTGCTTGGGATAATCTTGGACGAACAGGTGATGGATTAATAAATATTGATTATAAGCCTTTGTCAGATTTTACTAACATGCATGTTAAGGCATTAGATTGTATTTCAAATGATGATATAAAGGATTTGACTATTAAAGAGAATGAATTGATTAGTTCTGCGGTTTGTTCTTATCTTTGTGTAAATGATACTTATTCACTCCATATTGTATTAAAACTTAAAAATTGTACAATCTCTAATACCAGTAATATGCACATCACTGGATTACCTGTTAAACCTACGGAAAATATTATAACTCTTGGTATTGCCAGTGATGGTAATGTGTTTAAAGGTGTAATTGATAGTTCTGGTAGGTTGACAGTAACCTGTTTGTTAGCACAGACATCTTACAATGATAGTGATAGTATACATTTTGATGTTTTAGTCAGAAATAAGTAAGGAGTAATAACCAATGTGGTGATTAAATGAGTAATGAAATAATTGAAATTATTAAAACTATTAGTGTATGCTTTGGCTGTGCTACCGCTATACTGACAGTGTTGACTGCTATCGTCACGCCTCTACGCCGTAAAATAATCGGTTGGGTACGAAATACAAACAACACTAACGACACAATAGAGAAGCTCAACAAAATTGAAGGAATGTTAGAATCTCATATTGCTCTTGATACAGAGAAGTGGGATATGTCGGTTAAGTTAGCTGAAGCAGTGAAGGCAGGTTTGAGAAATAGTATTTTAGAGTTGTGTGATAAGTGTCTTGCAAAGGGTAGTATCACCTCGATACAAAAACTTAATTTGATTGACCTGTATAAAGAGTATCACAATCTCGGTGGAGACACATATTGTACTGATAGATATAAACTGGCATTACATTTGCCAGAAAAGAATATTTAAGGAGTTGGTTATATGATTAACTGGACAGTAAGATTTAAAAATAAAACATTTTGGCTTGCACTTATTCCTGCGGCACTTCTGTTTATTCAGGCAGCAGCTAAAGTATTTGGTTTTGAGCTTGATTTTGGGGAACTTGGCAATAACCTTACGGCAGTGGTAAATACCGTATTTGCTTTGCTTGCCGTGCTTGGTGTTGTAGTCGATCCTACAACTAAGGGTACATCAGATAGTGAACAGGCTATGACCTACGGTGAACCTAAATAATTAAATACAATACATAAAATTAGCACTCATCTCTTAATTGAGGTGGGTGCTTTGTAATTTAAAACAGATGAAAGCGAGGAATAGTTATGACAAATGCAAATTTTATTAAGTTTGCAACATCTGAGGTAAACAAGTATGTGTTAAATCACATAGATAAGTCAGATGATACACCTGATTTTGACACTTTTGTAGTGTGGTCGTGTAAGACTTTGCAAAACCACAAATGCCTTATCAGCACAACATTACACGACGGTATGTACTACGAATGTACATACAACGGCGATAAAAACGAAATGTATCTTGACGCATACAAAAAGTTTGAAAACAAAAAAATTATTTGCGAAAGTGAGGAATAATTATGAGTAATTCAAAACTTGTTAATTACACAAAATTAAGTCCAAACCACAGTGGTAAACGCACACACAGTATTGACCGCATTACTCCGCACTGTGTTGTAGGTCAGTGCAGTGTCGAAACCCTCGGCAACATCTTTATGAATACAGCCTGTGAGGCAAGCTGTAACTACGGAATCGGCTATGACGGCAGAGTGTTGCTTTGTGTAGATGAGGGCAATCGCTCTTGGTGCAGTTCATCAAACGCAAATGACCAGCGTGCAGTCACAATCGAATGCGCAAGCGACACGGTAGCTCCGTACACCATGAACAGTAAAGTGTACAACAAACTTGTTGGCTTGTGTGTTGACATCTGCAAGCGTAACGGCAAGACTAAACTGCTTTGGTTCGGTAATGAGGACAAGACGCTAAATTATTCGCCAAAATCAGGTGAAATGGTCTTGACTGTACATAGGTGGTTTGCAAATAAATCTTGCCCGGGTGACTGGCTCTATAACAGGCTTGGCAATCTTGCAGACGAAGTAACCGCACAGCTCGGCGGTAAAACAACAAACACGGAGGTAGAAGAAATGATTAAATACGGCGCACACAATACAGCAACACTTGCGTTCAAGAAGCAGTTAATTACTTTATACAATATGAGAATCATCAAGACGAAAGTCGATAATTCAAACGGTTTTGGTGACGGCACTTTGAAAGCTGTAAAAGAGGCACAGAGAGCAGGTAAAGTCACAGTTGACGGTATCGTTGGCGAGAAGACCATCAATGCTATCTATCATCTCATCAATGACGGTATTCGAGCAAAAGACAACAAAATTGCCAACGCAAAAAAGGCACTCGGATGACATGCCAAAAGGTAACACATGAGTTCGTACTGTGATGCTTTAGGGTACACGGTCTTGGTATTCCGCAATGTCTTTCGAGCTTGTGGGGTATAATATATTAGTGATCGCCCTGTGATAATCTGAGGACTCACAGGCAATTATGACATTTAGTGTCAGCCCACTTGGGCAGATTTGTATAGTGGTAACATCTACCTTTAGATGTCAGGAATGCGAACGCAACTGCCTTTCTGTAGAACACAGGTAAAATGGCTTAGATTCTTGGTCGTAGCACGATGCCAGCGACTCAAAATAATTGGACAGCGAGCGAAGATAAGACTATGGTTGACCAACATAGAGGAAGATGAAGAGGTGGGTTGGTTTATGGCGTACCAATGGTTGTAAACGCCAATTTTGTTTTTTAGAAAGGATGTTAAAAATGTCAGTGCTTGCAGTACCGATAAGTCAGCCTTTTGAGGTGGATAAAAATAAGGTTAAGGATTTTAACAATCAGTCTCACAATAAAAAACAATGGATATTAGATAGATTGTCTAAGTATAATAAAAACGAAATCACATGGGATTAAAATAATCCTTTTAAATGTTTTCGCTCACCACTGGCGAATAATAAATGACTGGCTCGATAAATATGTTTCGCATCCGCCCTGCGAATAATAAATTGGGCGAAGATGTTTTTTTAATATACGCTTACAAAAATATTGGTTATCGTTGATTTTCTACAACATTTGTGCTACTATAACAATATAATAAATAATTGTTAAGGGTACTGATAATATGTATAAATGGGTAGAAGAGCATAAAAACGATAATAGCGGATTCATCAGTTTTTTAAAATTCGTCTATGCGATAGGATCAAATAATACTGTAATGGCGGTTATTGCATCTGTATTAGGTATTATAATTCCTATATTCTTTGATTTACAGATTTATCTTTGGTTTATTTTAACCTTTATGTTATTGGTTGGCAGTATTGTTTTTAATGCAGTCTGTACAAAATATCAAGAACATCAAAATAAAAAGCAGCAAATGGCCATTGAGGCTTTGAGTAATCAAAATTCGTTAATGAACACGATAAACATAGAGATTAAAAGTAATCCACAATGGAAATCTCATATTTTTAAGAAAACAAGTGAAATCGTGTGCGAAAAAATACAGCACCTATTTAAAGAAGTTTTACATTGTACTACACGAGTATCTGTTGAATATGTGTTTAATAAAACATCGAAAGATAAAGCAGAGAAACATGTAAAAATGTCAGGCAGAAGAAGCCCCAATAGAGATACTTGTAAGGGCTCTAAACCTCTTGAAAGTAGGAGTAAATATTATTCATATTATATTTTTTCAAGTAATAAGATTGGAATTAGTCTTGTATCTGAAAATCAAATAAATGCGAAGAATAGCAAATGGTATAAGAACCCTACCCACAATAGTGATGTTAAAGAATACATTGGTATTGCGGTTTCAGTAATAGATGAAAACAGTGTAGATTTTATTTTACAAATAGATTGTTTACATAAGTCTCCATTTGGGAAGCATGCAAAAAGTCGCAAAGAAACTGAAATAGAGATTGAAACTTTCATAAACACATATTTAAAATCATATATTGATATTGTAGGTTTGTCTTACTTATTAAACTTAAATAAAAATAAATGTATGCCAGAGGTGTAACACAAATGAAGAAGTCACATAAAAAGAACAAAAATCAAGAAACTATAACAGACAAAAAGACGATTCATTTTCGTGAATATACAGTTAAAGAATTGTTGGAACTTGGAGAGAAAACAAATAAGATTCATTTGGTTAAGGATGATGAAACAGATAAAGAAGATGATTAAGAGGTTATTGTTATGATTTTTGTAAATAAACCACCACTGATTATTGCTGGTGATAAAGCAGATGAATTTTTGAGCATTAAATCATCAGTAGTCCATAATCAGATTATTGAGAAACGAGCAGAATCTCTGCGTAAAGTTCTCAGAGATGAAACAAAATAAGGTATCAAAAACCGTTAGGTTTTGCATTGAGAGGGTTAATGACCTTCACATAGTTTTTAAAATTTTAGGGGTAACTCAAATCGAGTTACCCCTATTTTTTTTGTATTTTATTTCACAAAATCCAACGAACCAACTGCTTCAATTTTTTCTGCCTGAATAATATGAATGTAGGTGTTGTAGGTTATCGTAGTGTCTGCGTGTCCTAATAATTGACTAATTATTTCTATGTCCACATGATTACGAAATAACTGTGTGGCAAAGGTGTGACGCAACGAATGAACACTGTACGAGGTGCTTATACCTGCTTGCTTGAGCATATATTTTAAACTTCTATTCAAGTTGGATGAAACATTAGGTTTGCCGTTCTCATTAGCACATACCAATTCGTATTTTTTATTACAATCCCACAATCCTTTTAAAGCTCTCTGAGCTTCTTTGTTTAGTGGTATAACTCTTGTGCTGCGTGTTGTCTTTGGAGACTTTTGTAATATCATCGTATAGGCATAGGGTTTTTGTGTTTGCGGATTGATATTATTTTTGTCTCGATTTAACGCTTGAACATAACTTTTATTTACAGTAATTGTGTGGTTGTCAAAATCAACATCGTCCCATGTTAAAGCGGCTGCTTCCCCAAGTCTTAATCCGGTATTTAGTAAGAAAACAATAAATTCTCCTCTTGAGTATACTTTTGTTCCATTAGGATATGTTTTATACGCCTGTTCGGTTAATTTTTTTACTTCTTCTTCGCTTAATGCTGAAACCTGTTTAGTATCCACCTCAGCTTTCAATGATGCTGGCAATTTCACATTAAGTGCTGGGTTTATTGTTACTTCATTATTTTGCATCCCTAAGCGATATTTTTGTGCTATTGTTGTTTTTACTTTATCTATTTGGGATAAAGAATACCCCTGTTTCACCATTTTGTTTATAAGGGCTTGAACATCTTTAGATGTCAACTGGTTAATTTGTATATAGCCAAAATTTGGAATAATAAATTTATTGATCGTTCTTTCTTTTGCATCAAAACTTTTCGGTTTTAAGGTGTATTTTAATTCCTTATACAACCATTCTGAAAACCAATCCTTAATTGATTTAGCTAATATGATATTGCCATCGTTTTTAACAAACTCTTCACTTTTCTCTCTTAGTTTTCTCTTTGCTTCTTGCTGTGTTTTTCCGTAGACGGTAATGCGTTTTGGTTTACCGTCAGCTTTATATCCGTACTGAATTGAACCCATCCATCTTCCGTCTTTTCGTAAGGTAATTGAACCTGCTCCATTGTCTCTTCTGGTACGAACTGGTTGATTTGTGTTTTTGTCATTTTTTGTGTTTTTCATAAATTGACCTCCAATTTTGTGTTTTGAAAACTGTTGTCAGAGAATTTTGAAATTTTGACAACAGTTTTGACAACAGTTTATTTGGTATTACTTGGTACTACTTGGTAAAACAAGTAGGTTTTGCCACGCTTTGAACGAGGCTATGTATAATGACAAAAACAAGAAAACCCTCAAAAAAGCCACTATTTAAGCCACTTTTCAAGGGTTTTCTAATTCATTAGGTTGGCGCGCCAAAAGGGACTCGAACCCCTGACCTACTGCTTAGAAGGCAGTTGCTCTATCCAGCTGAGCTATTGGCGCATCAGTTGCTGACCTCAGTCAGCCTTTATATTATACCCATATACGGCATATTTGTCAACACTTTTTTGAATTTTTTTCATATTTAATTTTTAAAAAGTTTTTTTCGGACAAAATCCGCCAAATTACGGCTTTCCGTATTTCTGAGCAAGTGCAAGATTCCTGTAATCGGGTTCAGACGAAACCTCTCTTATAAGCTTTACAAACTTAGGAAGTTGATACCGCTGATCTTCACTAAGCAATTCAATTTCTATTGTTGCCCTGTCATTCCAGAACGGATAAACATCAAGTTCGCAGTAGGTGCTGTTGTCAACAATGCAATATCTGTCTTTACTGATGACGCCTGTAACATACTGCCTTTGAGCAAGGTACGAGTCGTATTGTTCTTTTGAAATATAATTTTCAATTTCAATCCGCTTAATATCCGATATTTTGATTTTTACAGTTTTGATATATACAGCCTTGTCACCCTCTCCCCTTTTGCGGATTCTGAAATATCCTTCCTCGGGAGTAGTGAGGTATGCCTGTGTAATAGGAATTCTGCGACAGGTTTTTATGCTGTTCAAAAATTCAATATCAGGATATTCAATCAAAAATTTTCTTTCAATTTCAAGTGGTTTCGGAATTCCGAGAAATGCGACAACCTCCTTTAAAAGTCTTTTCAGCTTAGTATCAAAGTCGGTCGAATTATCAATAATTCTCAGATGCGGTGTGCCTGTCCACACAGCCATAACATCTGTGTCCACTTCTCTTGCTTTTTCAAGACTTTCTTCTCTGCGGAAAATATTGGTTTCTTTTCCGTAATACTCTTCTGCACCGTCTGCGGAAGTCACAAGATGAAATACTGCGTCATAAGAGCTTCGTATTACATCTTCATTCAAATTGTGGATACCTGCATACTTTGCAAACTCATCTTCCGTAACATATGCTCTGCTGTCAAGCAATCCTCTGTCAAAAAGCAAAACTGCCTTTTCGCAATCCATATTTTTGGCAATTTGCGTTTTTTCATTCTCCTCAGCAAGCTGAATTTCAAACAGTTCTCTGTGAAATTCATAAGAGCCGACATTTTCGGGGGTTTTGCCCTCACTAAACAATCTGCTTGCAACCTCACCGATTGTAATTGTAGGAATATTAAGCTTTTTAAGCTCTTCGCTGATATATTTTAATGCGGAAGTCTTGCCACCGCAAGGTCCTCCCGTCAATACTATTTTTACAACTTCAGCCATAAAATCACCCATGTAACTTATTAAATTAAGTATATATCCCAACAGCAATTTTTTTATTCTGTAGAAGAACATTGTTGTTCGTTTTTACCCTTTAAAAGATAATATCGGCAAAATGAAAGTTTCTTATGCAGTAAAATTCATATTATACATTAAAAAGCGTATAAATTATCATAAAAACGGTGAAATATGCCGTTATAACATTGACAAGTAGCGTGTTAAAGTGCTAAAATATGTGTATAACCAATGAGGTTTTTTCTTATATTGAAAGGAAGTATTTATGATGGAAAAGCAGAATATTGACTGGGCAAACATTGGCTTCGGTTATATGCCCATCGGTGAAAGATTTGTAGCTAATTATAAAGACGGTAAGTGGGACAACGGCAGTATGACAGCCGACACCACAATTACTATCAGCGAATGTGCAGGCGTTTTGCAGTATGCTCAGACTTGCTTTGAGGGTATGAAAGCGTACACTACCTGTGACGGCAGAATTGTTGTGTTCAGACCTGACCTTAACGGACAGAGAATGGAGGACAGCTGTAAGCGTCTTGAGATGCCTGTATTTCCAAAAGAAAAGTTTGTTGAGGCTGTTTGCAATGTTGTTAAGGCAAATGCCGATTATGTTCCTCCGTACGGCACAGGCGCAACACTTTATATTCGCCCGTATATGTTCGGCAGCGGTCCTGTAATCGGTGTTAAGCCGTCGGCAGAATATCAGTTCAGAGTATTTACTACTCCTGTAGGTCCTTACTTCAAGGGCGGTGCAAAGCCTATTACAATTAAGGTTTCAGACTTTGACAGAGCTGCTCCTCACGGCACAGGTCACATCAAGGCAGGACTTAACTATGCAATGAGCCTTCACGCTATTGTTACCGCTCATGCAGAAGGTTTTGACGAAAATATGTATCTTGACGCCGCTACAAGAACTAAGGTTGAAGAAACAGGCGGTGCTAACTTTATTTTTGTAACAAAGGACAACAAGGTTGTTACTCCAAAGTCTAACAGCATTCTCCCCTCAATTACCCGCCGTTCACTTATGTATGTTGCTGAGCATTATCTTGGTCTTGAGGTTGAAGAAAGAGAAGTTTACTTTGATGAAGTTAAGGACTTTGCAGAATGCGGTCTTTGCGGTACAGCTGCCGTAATCTCACCTGTCGGCAAAATTAACGACCACGGCAAGGAAATTTGTTTCCCGAGCGGTATGGATGAAATGGGTCCGATTACAAAGAAGCTTTACGATACACTTACAGGTATTCAGATGGGCAGAATCGAAGCTCCCGAAGGCTGGATTAAGGAAATCAAGTAATCAATTTTATACATATAGCAAGACGGTCTGCGAGAACAGACCGTCTTTTATTTGCAGTTTTTAATTATATTGTTGTAGGCAACATCCACGGCACACTTATCTGTATTACAATGCAGTACATAAAATTTTGTATGCCGAATAAGATTATCGAGATTTGAGAGCAAAGACATTCCGTCTGATTTATTCACAAATTTGACAGTTGATTTGTAGAGCCTTTGTACAATCTCCTTTGTGTCGGGGACTGTAACAAAATTAGTATCTGAGCGTTCTATGAATATTATAGCGCCTACGGGAACGGTTTCGTTGTTAGCAATTCCGCTTCCGCCGTCAAACGGAGTTCCGCAGCATAGCGGGACTTCGTTTTTAATTTTCACAACAGGCTTATCGTCATTGAGAATATGAGCTTTTGAGCCGAATCTTTTCAGCAACATCTTTGTATGAGTAGATTTGCCGACGCCTGAATCGGCGGAAAATAAATACGTTTTTCCGTCAAAAACAAGTGCTGAGGAATGCACAAGCATAGCGCCACGGTGAATTATTTTACGGTTAAAAATTGACGCCGTTGCAAATTCTTCGGCTTCATCAATGGTTGAACCTTCAACCATACGGCTCAACAGGGAATTTAAGTATGAGTCTGACGGTATTGCAGAAAAATCTGCACTTCTCTCCCCTTCATACAAAAACGGTTCGCACAATTTTTTTAAGTAATCAAATTTTGGTTCAATTTCAACGATAAAATCAGCTATTAAGTATTTTGGCAAAGCGTCCTCCGAAATAAAACAGACTCACAAAAAGTGAGCCTGTTTTTTTATTGGTTAGTTTAAATGAACGATAAACTTCTGAATTTCCGTTGCGTCAACTACCGTGATGTCACCGTCGTTGTTATAATCGGCAAGATGTTTTTGTTCTGCCGAAAGTTCAACAATACCGACAACATACTTCTGAATAAGAGTTGCATCTAAAATATCAATTCTGCCATCAATATTAACATCACCGACATCATAAGCAGAAATGCCCTCAAACGGAATATTGTTAGCCTTTGCATATTCCTCGGCATAAGAACCGTAACTGTCTTTAATTGTAACAGCTGAAGAATTTTTAAAAGCTTTAGCTGAAATTTCAGTAACAGAAGCAGGAATGTAAACACTTTCAAGCTTAGGACAATTTGCAAAAGCGTAACTGCCAACTGATGTGCAGGTTTCAGGAAGTGTCACATTTTTCAGGGAAGAACATTTATAAAACATCTGATTCGGAAGTCCTGTAACCTTAGTCATAGACATATCAACGGTTTCAAGCGAAGTACAACCCTGAAAAGCACCTAAAACACATAGAGAAAGATTTTTGGAGAGCTTAACATCAGTAATATTAGTACAGTTAGAAAAAGCAAATGCACCAATTGTTTGGATTGTATCAGGCATTGAAACATTTACCAATCCGGTTTTATCAGAAAATGTCGAAGGAGCAATTACATTGACCGTTATATCAATGAGCTGTGACGGTATCTGTAAATTTTCTTCTGTTCCCAGATAATCTGTAATTGTCAGTCCTGAATAATCGTTTTTGTAAAACTCGAAATTCTTGTCATAATAGTAGGTTTCAGCTGAAAATGAAACGCAAAACATTGACAAGAGCATTGCAAAGACAAAGAGAAACGTGCAGGATTTTTTTACTATTTTTTTCATAATTTACTCCTAACAAGCAAAAGTCTTACTCAGAAAAGTCGGCAGATGAAGAACACCTGCCGACATAATCGTTAATTAGTCGTTATCATTGACGTCTTCGCCCACATTATCCTCGGTTGGATCCGAGTTATCACTCGGGATGATTTTCAAAACAGAATCAGAAAATGAAAATTTTACAATTTCAATTTCAGGCTCAAGATACGATTTTTTCATCAAATAACCTCCAATCTCTTGATTTACATAAAACACGAATTATAATGCCTCATTACCAACATAGCACAAATTGAAATACTGGGGATCTGAAATCTTCATTTCTTTAACTGTACCGTGAGAATCCTTGATTACTACAAATGCGTACAGTAAAGATGTAGTTCTGGTTAGCTGTGTTATTTGTGTATCTGAGAACCTTATCGATTCTGTTCTTGTTTGTAAGGCTGTTGTTATCAAATACAAACTTTGTTACTCTGTAGTCATCTGAACCAATACTATAAGTATTATTAGTGTTATTCTTGACAGATGAATTCAAAGCAAGTTCTTCAAGCTGACTCTTAACTCTTGTTTCAACTTCTGGTGTCATCTTATAATTTGTAAGAATATCAGATGTTGTATCTTTTGAATTTGAAATTGCTGCATTAACAAGAGTATTTCTGTCATCAACAGAAAGAGTTGAAGTGTTATTTCTTACTACAAACACACCACACTCAACTTTAAGATCAGTTGTGTTTTCCTTAAATGTAGGAATAGCAGTTGATGTAAATGCTGTGAGAAGGTCAGCGTAGAGCTTATCGGTTGCAGATATTGAATCACCGTAAATTTCACGGTTAAGAACAGGAACGTTGATATTAGCAGTAAGAGATGGAACTTCCTTACCATAAACAGGCTCTATGTAATAATCAGACATAATTCTAAGACCAAAATTACGCTCATAGCACTTTGTTACAAGCTCAGTATGTTCGCCATTTGCATTAACTTTGTAAACTTCCCAGTATGAGAATTTCTTAGTCTTATCTTCATTAAGTTCAGGAGCTGAGAGGAGGAAGTTACCGCCCTCATCCATAAGAAGTGAGTTGTAATCAACTGTGTAAGGTGTGGAATCGGCAATATCTGTGTAGTAACCACCTTCTAATGTAGGATGATAAACTTTACACATCTTTTTAGTCTGAGTTGCAATTACAGTTGCCTGTGATTTGCCTTTTTCGACCTTTTCTTCATCAGTAAGATTCCACTTTGTCTCAACATACATTGTGTCGATTCGTGGAGCATACTTTGTGATAGTTTCATCGGATGGCAGATAATCTTTCAGAATTTCCTCAGTAGAAAGTTCAACATTTCTTACAACATAAGAAACCATTTTGCCTGCACCTTCAACACTGAAACGGTCATATTACTTATAAGTAATATCACAAGTACCGCCAACCTTTACGATGTCGGTGTAGTAGTTAAGAGCGTTAACAGCAAGTTCACCATTCTCGAAAAGTGAGCTAGCCAAAACAGTGAATGTATATGTAAATTCACTTTCACCTCTTAAATCCTTATCCTTAGGACCAATTTTAGTATATCCGCCTGCTTCACCCTTGTAGAGAGCATAAACTGTGTTATCACCGTGACATTTTGCTCTGAGTGTAATTTCAAGTGAGTCAGTAGCAGCAAAATCATCAATAGAAATCTTGCCCTGAGTTTCAGCATAAGAATGTTTTACTGCACCGGTCTGATCATAAAGAACAGCCGAGATGTAGTAGAAACCTGTACCTGTATGTGCAGTAGGATCTGTACCCGTATATGCCGTATGATTAAGTTCAAGAGTACCTGTAGGAATCTTACTTACACGAGCGACAATGTTATAGCTGTTTGACATAAGAATGTCAGTTGAAATATCAGTATAGTTATCACCAATCTTATTGCCATTGATGTACCAACCGTCAAAACGCCAGCCGTTGGCAACCTTAATGTTAAGGTGAGCAGTATCCGTAACTGATGAGAATGACGCTGTTGTAACATCGTTAATTGTTGCAGTAGCACCTGATTTTTCACCGATGAAACCTGTGTTAGCTGTATTTGTATTTTTATCAGCTATGTATGTGTCGTCATCGCCCTTATACTCGATTGCTACATCAGAAGTAAATTCCTAACCGAGAGCTGAATAGTACCAACGACCATCAGAACGAGAGTAACCGTTACCGTACTTTGAACCCTTTTCATAGCTGATCTTTACAGGCTTATTACGATATTCTTCTTTGTTAAGAGCAGTGTACTGAGCTGAATTTTTATCCAAAAAGTCAGCAGGAGTACCACAAGTAATAAGATTGCCATTGTTATCATATACACACCACTTAGTTGCCCATTCACCCTTAGTAGCATAAGCCTGTGATGTGGTGTTATGGTCACCGGTTGAAATTATATAGATACAAGACTGATTCTTATCTGAATCAGAAAGAATGTTGCCAAGAACATCGGTATCTCTACCGTAATAATCAGTGAATTTCTGCCATTTATTTACATTTTTGTTTGTATCTAAATCTGCAATATTATCTAATTTTTTAACAGCTGTGCCATCCTTAAAAGCATAATCAATGTTCTTTACAGCGTCAGCACTATCAGCATTGTAGAACTTATTCTGGAACATAATAGTCTTTACATTTTCCATTTCAGCAAGCTTTACAAAATCGCTGAAGTCATAAGTCTGCATATTTCTTCCCGAAGGAGAAAGTATTACATGAACAGAGTCATTATAATAGTTATTAAGTGTAATACCTGAAACAGTATCATTAGTTCTTTCAAGAGTACCATTGTTGTTTCTATAATAGTACTTTGAAATCTTTGTTACATAATACTGACCGTCCTTAACAAGAGGCTGACCGGGATATTTCTCAAAGAAGTGAACTATACCATCTTTAGTTGAATAGCAGTATGGGTCAACAGAAAGCGTATTACCCCATGATTTGAGAGCTTCATCAGCATTAACATAGAATGTGATGTAGTCACCGTTTGCCTCAATTGTTTTGTTGTAGTAGATTGGTGTTACTTCAATGCTATTCTTGACTGCCATATCAGTTGAAACAGTAATGTTAGCCTGATATGTGTCTGCTTCAGCAGATAGAGAAGCGTTATAATTGACACCGTTTACACAGTAAGCAGCAACATAATAACCGAGTTTTTTATATTCCTCGCTCATCTTTGTAGTAATAGTAATGTTGTCGCCATCACTTACGGCATAAGTATTGCAAGGTGAATCAGTTGTGACAGTAAGACCCTTTGCAACAGAAGATGAAGCATATTTGCTATTATCTGTGCCTGTGCTTTCATCACTAGAAACAGTACCCGGTTTTACATACAATGTCAACTTTGGATTGTATTCGGCTGTGTCAGACAGTGTAATAAACTGATTAACGGAATCAAATATTACATACTTGCCAACTTTGTACTTATTAATAACTTTATTAGCATCAGCATAGTTATCTGCCCAATTAAGTATCGAAGGAGTCGGATTTTCACTGGTTATCCAATAAGCGCCCTTACCTTCGGAATAAGCATATTTGTTAGCCGATGAATCAAATATTGTAAAGGTAGTATCTACATCTATCTTTTCAGATGAAACATATATACCCTGCCTATCAGTGGCGTACATTGATATCTTATTTACACTATTCTTAACATCATAAGCTACTTGATAAGGTGCAGCCTGTGTGAATGATGCTGTTGCTGTGATGTCGCTGTTTACAACGAGTGTAATTTCAGCATCAAAAGTTGTCTTTGAGTTTTGGATATCGTAAGTACCGTTAATAGACCATGACTTGAAGATATTAGAATCGGTTGGGTTAGCCTTAATGGTTACTGTGTCGCCCTCTTTAACTGTTGTTTCAAGAGTGTCTTCACCATTGAGTGTAACCGTACCGAGTTCCGAATTTTCAGAAGAAACCGTTACTTTGCAATCTTTCTTTGCTCTAAAGGTTGCATCAATGGTAACATTACCTGCAGGCATTGAGAATGTGTATGTACCGTTACTGTTTCTTGTGAGAGCAACATCTTTATTATCTGTACCGTATTTAGCTGTGATGGTGCCAAGTGTATAGCCTTCGGTAGTAGCTGTTGGTGTAACTGTAACTTTCTGACCTTCATAAGCAGTCAGAGGGTCAACTGTTACTGTACCGTCTTGAGTGGTGTTTACTGTTACATTATATAACGGCTTTTTAGCAAATTCTACAGTTACTGCAACATCAGCTGAAATTGTACCTTTGTAAGTGTTACCCTCTACAGCATTACCGCCAACTGTGAATGTCTTAATGTAAGAACCAGCATTCGGAGTAACCGTAATTGTGTAAGGTGAATTAAGTTCGACAGGTTTTGCATCACTACCAGTTACTGCCACATCATTTAATTTTACAGTACCTGATTTGCCTGTGATTGAGAAAGTAACATTTCTTGTTTCAGCTAAAACATTAACCGTTGTTACAGCTTTTACCGGACTATGACCCTTAGCAGAGGCTGTAACTTCAAATTTATATTTACCTGCTTTAGTAGGGGTGAATTTATAGGTGTTTCCGTCAGTAGTACTACCTGTTACTTCATCACCGTTTGTTCGCTTAAAGGTATAATTTACAGCGGAAGCATCTAAATCAGTAGCCAAAGCACCCAAAGTTGCAGTAAGTGTAACATCTTTACCTACTTTAACTGAAGTAGCACTTGCTGTAAGTGACACCTTATCTGCTACAGGGGCATAAGTAGCCCAATGATAAGAAGTTCCATCAGCTTCTACAACAACCATATTTTGACCTTCTGTAGGAAGTATAGCAGTATTATTTCTTACTTGTTCTTTCCATTTACCGCCAACACATATACCAAACAATCTGAAATCTTTTGTATGAAAGTCAATATTTTCTTTTAGCTTTACACTAACAATCTTATTATCAGGCAAAGGAGAAGAAAAGTAATCACTGCCTTCAATATAGTTCCCCTCAAAAAAGTTTGCCTCTGTAGCGCCAGTATTCGACAAATTAAGATAAAGCGTTTCACCTTCATGAACTGTGTAGCTACTATCAGCGCCTATTGCATTAACTGTTGAAACAGTGCCGATAAGCATTGTTGACAGGAGCATCATTACCGCAAGGATGACGGAAACAGAGCTTCTGCCTAAATGAGAAATTTTTGTTTTCATAATTATTACCGCCATAACCGAATATTTTGGTTTTAGTTAGGTTCGGGTTCGACCTTTACCGCCTGACCAACGGTGAAACATAATTGGCAAAGCCACGGGATTTTGCAGTTAATTTACAAAAAAACAACGAGAATTCAGCCGAAAATTGCATCCTTAACCTGTTTCAGTCAAAATGTGAACACTAACCCATATTCTTTATAGGGCTCTATAATAAAAGTTGTGGTAAGGGATAGAGCCTACAAAAAAATTTCAAAAAAGTAGAGCATATTTACCTAAAATCCGTTAA